>Ga0209702_10000988_pt1 | contig 57937 bp, 51 predicted proteins | sample FRY01_FD_187210 | JGI IMG/M metagenome (GOLD analysis project Ga0209702, IMG submission 187210) | Freshwater microbial communities from Lake Fryxell liftoff mats and glacier meltwater in Antarctica - FRY-01 (SPAdes) (version 2) | ecosystem: Environmental > Aquatic > Freshwater > Ice > Glacier...
GCCGCGCTTCCTCGCCGGGCCGAATGACCGGCTGCAAACCGTGTGTAATGCGCTCCAAGTCTTCCTTAACTTCACGGGCCGCTGGGATGAGTGGCTCTCGCTCAACCAGCAGGCGGAAACCCGCGCCCTCGCCGCAGGCGATGCCGCCAACGCTGGCAGGCGGGCGTATGACGCGGGCTACATTCACTCCCTGCGCCAGCAGGCGGACGCGGTGCTGGCCTGTGCCGAGCGTGCGGCGGCGCACTGGGCCGCCGCCTTTCCTTCAGGGCACTCGGCCTCTACCAGCGGGCACAGCGCGCAGGCCGGAACCCGCGAGCGCGCCGCTGCCATCGGCTTGCGCGGCCTCGGGCACCGGTTGAAGGAGGATTACCCCGCCGCGATCACCGCCTTCCGCGAGGCGCTCGACCTAGATCGCAGCTTGTCCGCCGTGAGCGTGGACGTGGCCATCGGCCTGAACGACCTCGCTGGTGCCGAGCAGCTCTCCGGCGATTTCCCGGCGGCGGAGCGGGACTACCGCGAGGCGCTGCGGGTGACCCGCGCGGTCGGTTACGCCGAAGGTGTGGCCACCTACACGGGCAATCTGGCTGCGCTGGCGCTGGAGCGGGAAGACTGGCCGGGGGCCGAGACCCTGGCCCGCGAGGCGCTGCCCTTGTCCGAAAAGGTGGGCCGCCAGCAAATGATCGCCGAGGACTGCCACCGCCTCGCCATGGCCCTGGTGCGCCAGGGTCAGGCCGCTGAGGCCCTGCCCCACGCCCGCCGGGCCGTGGAAATCTACACCCAGCTCGGCTCCCCCGTTCTCGCCAAGGCCCAGGCGGTGCTGCGGGAGTGTGAAACGGCGGTTTGAGGTTTCCGGGGAGCGCGGGCCGCCGAGTCCGCCGCACTCCGCCGGAGGAAAACGGCTGCGGAGGTCACGGAGTGCGCGGTTCCGTGCGGCTGGGAAGGTTCGGCGGACGCTGCGTCTGCCACGCGTGGGGTGGTCTTCGCCGAATTTCCCGACGGTTTGGGCCGCAGGCAGGCGGTGACGCGGCGGCGGGCCATCGGCGCGGCTTGCGCGTCGGGCAGTTTGGCAGGGGAGCCGGGCACGGCGGCGGCACGGCTCGCGCAAAAACCTTCACGACCTACGTGGCGAGCGATGGAGCGGTTTGTGGGGGCTGGGAGCGGCGCGGGAGCGGCTAGATCGGTAGGCGGCACGACGGGGTGGCATTGTGCTTCGTCTTTGATTTAACAAGTGATAGCTTCCAGCGGTAAGTATTCGGTAGGCGCTTGCTGATAGTCATCATTCTTTTTAACAGATTCGTCTTTTGAAAATGATGTTTTAGCATTTAATTGCTCTAATTCGGCTTTTTTGATGATTAATTCGTCTTATTTAGCTTCTACTTCGTCTTTTTTTGTCACTGACACAGTGTCAGAGATTTTTCCGGGTGTGTTATTGGCTAAAAAAGACGAATTAATGTGCTACAAAGCTAAATCATCATGTTGATCGGGTCTGCCTTGAGCTCTGGAGATGAGTTAGTTGATAGAAAAGACTTGATATGCTCTTAAATTGACTAATATTTTGCTACACTTGTTATATTGAGGAGTTATCCCGGTTTGGCATGGTGCTTGCGGGAGGCATGCTTGCTTGCGCCGGGCCTTTTTAAACCTTTATTAGACGATGCAGACCTGGGAAATCACTAAACTACGCGCTCAAACGTCGCTGACGGTGTGGACGCAGCATGTGCCGGCGCTGAAGATCGGCACGCAGGGTGCGCCGGACTTGGACGCGCTCATTGAACAGTATGAGCCGCTGGCGCAGGAGCAGGCGGTGAAGCAGGATGAGGCGGACGCGGCCTACCGCGCGCAGCAGGGCACGCTGGACCGGCTGACGCTGCTAGGCACGCAGGTGCCGCAGATCATCATGGGGCACCTCAGTGAGGATAAGCTGCTGATGCTGGAGCTTAAGAAGGCGCTGCGCACCCGCCCGCGCTCGGAGGACAGCACGCTGACACGGGCACGCGAGATCTATCCGGTGTGGGTGCGGGCCAATGCGGCGCTGACGGCGCTGACGCCGCCGCAGCCGCCAATCGTGCGGGTGGTGCAGGGTGTGGCGCAGACGGCGGCTTCTTTTAAGGTGCTGCTGGACGGCTACTCCGGGCAGGTACAGGCCTCTAGCGATGCGGAGGGGCGACTCAAAGCGACGAAGCAGGACCTGACCGAGCTGAATGAGGTGACAAACAAGCTGATCAAGGCGTGGTATCAGGTGATGAAGGCGAGCTACGATCCGGGATCGACAATGCGCGACGCGCTGACACGCATCCCGACGGAGGGCGGCACGCCCGTGCCGAAGGGGATCGAGATCGACACGGTGACGCAAGGCGGCACGGAGGGCATGCAGGTGGTGGTAAATTACCTGCCGGGCGGCGGTGCGCATGCGACGACGCGGCTGATCAAGTGGATGGTGGTAGGCGTGGACGCGGACTTCACGCACAGCGCGCCGCTGGCGGCTGCTGGCAACGCCATCGGACCGTTCACGACCGGTCAGGTGGTGAAAGTGGTGACGGAAGCGACGAACAGCAGCGGCACACGCAACAGCGCACCCAGAACGATCACGATCGAAGTGCCGATGGTGTAGCGGACGGGGCGCGGGTTAGGCGAGCTTCCAGCCCTCCCTCGGCACGCGGCTGAGGAAGCGGTTGGCGTCTTCGTTGTTGGTGATGCGCATGGCTTTGGCATCCCACACGATCTTGCCACCGGCGCGGTGGGCGACGTTGCCGAGGTGGTTCGCCTCGGTGAGCGGGCCGGCGTAGCTGAAGGGGCTGCCAGTGGGGGTGCCGTTGCGAATGGCGGCGAGGAATTCGGCGTGATGGCCGGGGGAGTCGGCGATGAAGGGTTTCGGGGCCTGGAAGTCTTTGAAGTCGGCTTCGGGCAGCAGGACGTGCTTGCCGTAATCGGAGAGGAGCATGCCTTTGTCGCCAATGAAGAGGACGCCGCTGTGCCACTTGCTGATGAGGGGATCGTTTTTCCACACGTCGGGCTTCGTCGCGCCCTGATGCCAGTGGAGCTTGCAGGCGGGCATGTCGCCACGCGGGCCGTATTCATAGACGGCGTGCATGGTGGCGGGGGCGATCTCGGGATGCGGGGCGGGGCCGAAGGCCTCGACGCTGCGCGGGGCGTCGAGCTTGAGCGCCCAGAAGGGGAGGTCGTTCCAATGGCTGCCGAGGTCGGACATGGTGCCATTGCCAAAATCCCACCAGCGATACCACTTGGGGCCGGGGAAATAGATGCTGCTGTAAGGCCGCATGGGCGCGGGGCCGAGCCACAGGTCCCAATCGAGGTGGGGCGGGGGCGTCTCGACGACGGTGGGGCGCTCGGTGACGAAGACGACGTCGCCATTCTTCTCGGCGTCTTCCTTGCTCTGCAATCCCCAGGCGCGGGAGACGCAGACGTGCGCCTCGGTGACTTTGCCAATGGCACCGCTCTGGATCAGCTCGACGACGCGGCGGTAGTTCGGCATGCCGTGGATCTGCGTGCCCATCTGCGTGACGACGCCGGCCTCGGCGGCGGCTTGCGTGATGAGGCGTGCCTCGGCGACGTTGTGCGTGAGCGGTTTTTCGCAATAGACGTGCTTTTTCATCAGCAGCGCGGGCAGGGTGGCATACGCGTGCGTGTGCTCGGGGGTGCTGACGACGACGGCGTCGATCTCGCCAGCGCTGACCTGATCGTAAAGCTTGCGGAAGTCGCGGAACTTTTTGGCTTTCGGGAAGGCGGCACCGGCGCGGTCGAGGTTCTCGCCATTCACATCGCAAAGAGCGATGACGTTTTCACGCGGCTCCACGGGCGGCGGTGGCTGCGCACCGGCGGCGGATTTCTTAACATCCTTCTGCGGATTGTTGCCACGCGGCGGTGCGTAAAGCGCGACGCCGGTGAGTTCCTTGATGTTGCCGGTGGCACGACCACCGACGCCGATGAAGACGAGGTTCAGCTTCGCATTGGGCGAGCGGGAGCTGACGATAGCAGGAAATCCGAACGCAGCAGCGGCAGTGGCGCTGTGGGTGAGAAACTGACGGCGGGAGGAGACAGGAGCACTCATGGTTGCCACTGACTACGAGTGCCAGACAGAGGCTCTAACCACTCATGGTCACTAATGCCGGAATAATCAGATCGGATCTCTGAATTTGGTTTGGATTAGTGCCCATTAGTGGTTCAAAAAAACGGATGTCACTCTGCCTTCTTCCCGCCGCGTTGCTTCGGCTCGTTGAGCGGCTTGTCGGGATCGAATTTCGGATTGCGCTCGGGGATCTGTGCGCCGGTGTCTTTGAGCCAGACGTTGAGTTTGTCGCGGAGCTGCAAGGCGCGGACGGAGTCGAACGAGGCGCGGTTGTCGTCTTCACCGGCATCGAGGGCGAGGTTGTAGAGTTCGACGTGGTTGTCCTCGTAGAACTGGAGGAGCTTCCAGTCGCCTTCGCGGATGGCGCTGTAAGGACGGGCGCTGCCGGGATGGTAATGCGGGTAGTGCCAGTAGATGGCGGCGCGTGTGAGGGGGCCGGTTTCGGTGAGCAGGGGCAGGAGCGATTCGCCATCGACGACTTGGCCTTCTTTGAGCGGTGTCTGGGTGGCGGCGAGTAGCGTGGGCAGGTGATCGTAGGTGATGACGGGCACGTCGCAGGTGCTGCCGGGCTTCACCTTGCCGGGCCAGGAGACGATGAGCGGGATGTGGACGCCGCCTTCATGCGCGCTGCCTTTACCAAGACGGGCGGGGCTGTTGTCGGTGGGGCCGCGTGACCAGCCCTGCGGCGTGACGAGCTGGCTGAGACCGCCGTTATCGCTGGTGAAGATGAAGAGTGTGTTTTCGGCGAGCTTCAATTCGGTCAAGGTGGCGCGCAGCTTGCCCACGCCGTCATCCACGCTTTCAACGAGCGCGGCATAGACGGGATTGCGGTGACCGCCGACGGCCTTCTTCGCCTGATACTTCGCGACGGCTTCCGGCTTGCCCATGATCGGCGTGTGGACGGCGTAATGCGGCAGATAGACGAAGAAGGGCTTCGCTTGGTTCTTGGTGATGAACTTAACGGCTTCATCCGTGAGGCGATCGGTGAGGAATTCATCCTGAGGTCCGTCGGGCAGCGTGGCGATCTTGTAAGGCGAGAAATAGCTCGGCGGAGAACCGGCATGCGTGCCGCCGATGTTCACATCGAAGCCGTGCTTGGTCGGATAGAACTCCGCGCCACCGAGATGCCACTTGCCGATGCTGGCCGTGGCATAGCCGCGTGTCTTGAGCCGCTCGGCGATGGTTTCCTCCGCCAGCGGTAGTTGCATGGTCCAATCAGGGATCAAGAGCTGGCCGTTGTCCGGCACATGCCCGGCGATCCAGTCGGTGAGGTGCAAGCGTGCGGGCGCCTTGCCAGTGAGCATGGCCGCACGCGTGGGCGAGCAGACGGTGCAGGCGGAGTAAGCCTGCGTGAAACGCATGCCGTCCTTTGCGAGCTGGTCGATGTGCGGCGTCTCGTAGTATTTGGAACCCTGGCAGCCGAGATCGGTCCAGCCCATGTCATCAACGAGGACGACGATGATGTTGGGTGGCGTGTCGGCGGCGGAGAGAGTGCCTGCGGAACATACGGAAAGCACGGAAAGGAGCATGGATCGGAGCATGGCGGAAGGTGTGGCGAAAAATTTCGACGAAGGGTTGGTTGATGGCTTCATGCCTGCACGCTGCCTGGATGCAAGCTCAGGAAAATTTTGTGTGGCGCAGATGCCCGGCGCTATGATCGTCGGCAATGAAAGCGATCTTGGCTTGCTGCCTGCTGGGACTGGCCTCCTGCCAGCCTCTTTGTGAACAGCATCATGTGGCGATGACTAAATTTCCTGGAAAGCCAGGGGAAGGGGGTGCCTATATCTGTAATCAGTGCGTCATCGCGGGATACAAGAACCGCTGACCCTAACGGACCTGAGACCAGTCAGCTCACTCTGCTATGGCGGGCAGGCAGTCCTTGATTAGGCGGGTGTTTCCTCAATCGCGACGGGCGTGACGTTCCAAATCTCCTCACAGTACTCGCGGATGGAGCGGTCGGAGGAGAAGTAGCCCATGCGGGCGACATTAAGGATGGACATGCGGGTCCAGTTTTCCTTGTCTTCATAAGCTGCGGAGACGCGGTCCTGGCAGGCGACGTAGTCGGCATAATCGGCGAAGAGTAGGTAGTCGTCGTGTTGCAGCAGGGAGTTGACCAGCGGATGGAAGAGTTGGGGTTGCTCGGGGGAGAAGAAACCGTCGCGAATCTGCTCGATGACCTCGCGCAGCTCCTCGTTGGCGGCGCAGTACTCCCAGGGGCGGTAGCCTTGCGCCTTGGTTGCCGCGACTTCGGATTCAGTGCGACCGAAGAGGAAGAAATTCTCCGCGCCGACGTGCTCGCGGATCTCGACATTGGCACCGTCCAGTGTGCCGATGGTGAGGGCACCATTGAGGGCGAACTTCATGTTGCCGGTGCCGGAGGCCTCCTTGCCGGCGGTGGAAATCTGCTCGGACAGATCCGCCGCCGGGTAGATGTGCTGCGCGTTCTTGACATTGAAGTTCGGGAAGAAGGCGACCTTGAGCTGGTCGTTCACGGCGGGGTCATGGTTCACCACCTCGGCGATGGCGTGGATCAGCTTGATAATGAGTTTGGCCATGAAGTAGCCCGGCGCGGCCTTGCCGCCGAACACAAAGGTGCGCGGCGTGATCTTGAGGGCGGGATTGCGGCGCAGTCGGTTGTAGAGCGTGATGATGAACAGTGCGTTGAGATGCTGACGCTTGTACTCGTGGAGGCGTTTGACCTGGATGTCGAAGAGCGACTCCGGGTTCACACTGACGCCTGCTCGCTCCTGCAGCAGCCGGGCCAGGTTGCGCTTGTTCGCCAGTTTCACCTCCCGCCATTCGCCGTGGAACGGCGCGTCATCGGCGAATTTTTCGAGCTGTTTTAGCTCGTCGAGATTCCTGACCCACCGAGGACCGATGCGGCGGGTGATGAGCGCGGCGAGGTCGGGATTGCTCATCAGCATGAACCGCCGTGGGGTGACGCCGTTGGTCTTATTCTGAAATTTTTCCGGCCAGAAGTCATAGAAGTCGCGCAGCACGCCTTCTTTGAGCAGATCACTGTGCAAACGGGCCACGCCGTTGATGGCGCTGCTGCCGACGCAGGCTAGGTTCGCCATGCGCACATAACGTTCGCCACCCTCTTCGATCAAGGACATGCGGGCGACGCGGGCGTCATCACCGGGGAAGCACAGGCGCACCTCGTCGAGGAAGCGGCGATTGATTTCATAAATGATCTCCAGGTGCCGTGGCAGCACGCTGGCGAACAGCGGCACGCCCCAGCGCTCCAGCGCTTCCGGCAGCAGCGTGTGGTTGGTGTAGCCGAAGGTTTTGCGGGTGATCTCCCAGGCCGGCTCCCACGCCAGACAGTGCTCGTCCACCAGCAGCCGCATCAACTCGGCGACGGCGATGGCGGGATGCGTGTCGTTCAACTGCGCGCAAAATTTCTCATGGAACGTGTCCAGCGTCTTGCTGCGCTGGAAGTAGAGCCGCAGCATGTCCTGCAACGCGCAGGAGACGAAGAAGAACTGCTGCTGGAGGCGCAGGCGCTTGCCCTGCAACGATTCGTCGTTCGGATACAGCACCTTGGTAATGTTTTCCGAGGACATCTTTTTCATGACGGCTCGGTAGTAGTCGCCCTCGTTGAAGGCGGCGAAGTCGAAGGATTCGGCGGCCTCGGCCTTCCACAGGCGCAACAGGTTCACGGTGTTCACCTGGTAGCCCGGCACCGGCATGTCATAGGCCATGCCGCAGACCACTTCATCGGGCACCCAGCGCACACGGCAGGCACCGTTTTCCTCGTAGCTCTCGGTGTGACCGCCAAACTTCACCTCATGCACAATTTCAGGCCGGGGTATCTCCCACGGATTGCCGAAGCGCAGCCATTTGTCCGTCATTTCCACCTGCCAGCCATGGCGAATGCGCTGCTCAAAGATGCCGAACTCATAGCGGATGCCGTAGCCAATGGAAGGCACCTCCAGCGTCGCCAGCGAATCGAGATAACAAGCCGCCAGCCGTCCGAGACCGCCGTTGCCTAAACCTGGCTCTTCCTCATGCTCGATAAGTTCCGCCAGATTCAAACCCAGCGTCTGCATCGCCTTCTCGACGGGCTCCTGAATGCCGAGGTTGATGAGATTGTTGCCAAGCTGCGGCCCCATCAGAAATTCCGCTGAGAGATAACACACCGTGCGGCTCTGCCGTTCGCGGAAGGTCTGCGCGCTCTTGATCCAGCGTTCCAGCAGGCGGTCGCGTACTGTGTAGGCCAGCGCCAGGTAGTTGTCATTGCGCGAGGCAATGGCAGGAAACCGCCCCAGCAGGTAATTTAGATTATCCTGAAACGCCTCCGCGATTTGGGCCGGTTCAAGGCCGGTGCGCGTGGGGGCTGAGTGACGAGGACGGCCTGCGGTGCTGGGTTCCTTTTTCATGGTTGATCCAGGATGCTGAGCATCCGGGCCAGATGTGTCAATACTCCAAAGCGCGAAAATCCACGGAATCAGCAATACCTGGGGAGGTTGGCCCGAAGCCTGTTAGTAACACAGCCGCAGCGACGTTATGCCCACATGCATCCGGTCGAACAACAGCTCTTGCAGAAGCGGCGCGAATTTCTCGCGACGAGCGCCAATGGTATCGGGGCACTGGCCTTGGGGGCGCTACTGACGCAGGAGGGGATCATTTCAGCGGCGGAGGTGCCACATGATCCGCTCGCACCACGCATGCCGCATTTTCCGGCGAAGGCGAAAAACTGCATCTTCATCTTCATGGAAGGCGGGCCGAGCCAGATGGATCTGTTCGATCCGAAACCGAAGCTCAACGAATTGAACGGCCAGCCGCTGCCGGAGAGCATGACGAAGAATGTGCGCTTTGCCTTCATCCGCAAAGAAACGGCCAAGCTCATGGGCAGCCCGCGCAAGTTCACCAAGCATGGCCAGTGCGGCATGGATTTCAGTGATCTGCTGCCGCACATGGCGAAACACGCGGACGACTGGCTCATGATTCGCAGTCTGCACACGGATCAGTTCAATCATCACCCCGGCCAGCTCGTCCTGCATTGCGGTCGTGCGCAGTTTGGCCTGCCGACGGTCGGTTCGTGGCTCAATTACGGCCTCGGCAGCATGTCGCGCAATCTGCCCGGCTATGTCGTGCTCTCCGCCGGTCGCGGCACCAGCGGCGGTGCTTCGCTGTGGCAAAGCGGCTTTCTGCCCAGCTCGTATGCGGGCGTGATGTTCCGCAATCAGGGTGAGCCGGTGCTCAATCTGAAAAATCCACCCGGCATTCCGATGCATCTGCAACGCAAGGGCTTGGACACGCTGATGGAGCTGAATCAAAGCCGCTTCGAGCATCTGCGCGATCCCGAGATCGCCAGCCGCATCGCCGCGTATGAACTGGCCTTCCGCATGCAGGCCTCCGCGCCCGAATTGATCGACCTCAAGGATGAAAGTGCGAAGACGCGGGAGATGTATGGCGTGGATCGCCCTGATGCGCCGATCAAGGCCGCGCGCGGCGGTGGTCCCGGTCAATACAAAGCCTTTGCCACCAACTGTCTGCTCGCCCGCCGCCTCGTCGAACGCGGAGTGCGCTTCGTCAGCATCATGCACGCGAGCTGGGACCATCACAGCAATCTCGACAACGAACTCGCCTACAACGCGGGCATGGCCGATCAGCCGATAGCGGCGTTGCTCACCGACCTCAAGCAGCGTGGTTTACTGGAAGACACGATGGTCGTCTTTGGCAGTGAGTTTGGCCGCACGCCGTTGGGAGAAAATCGTGGTGGGAATCCCCACGCCACCGGCCGCGACCATCATCCCTTTGCCTTCACCATGCTCGCCGCCGGTGGTGGCATCAAAGGCGGTCAAACCTACGGCGAGACCGACGAGATCGGCTGGAGCATCGTGCGTGACCCCGTGGATCTGCACGACTTCCACGCCACGTTGCTGAATCAGTTTGGTTTTGACCACCTGCGCCTCACGCACCGCTTCCAGGGCCGCGATTTCCGCCTCACCGATGTCTCGGGCCGGGTGATCAAAGAGTGGATATGAACCACGACGAATGTGGCAAAGCCGAGCTTGTTTCGGCTCCTCCATTCGTCATTCTGCATTCGTCATTCGCCCCTTTTTCCATGCAACCCGATCCTTTCCGCCTTCGTCTCGCCGCCCTGCTGGGTTTCCTCGCCATTTCACTCGGTGCCTCGGGCGCGCATGGCCCGGTGCATGAAAAGCTCAAGGCAGCGGGCGAGCTGGAGCATTGGGGCACGGCGGTGCAGTATCATCTACCGCATGCGGTCATGCTGCTGGTGCTGACCTTGTTCGCCAGCAGCCGCCCCGCCATGATCTGGGCTTGGCGCATGATTTTTACCGGCATTCTGCTGTTCAGCGGCTCGCTCTACGTGCTGGCTTACACCGGCATAAAATGGCTCGGCGCGGTCACGCCACTGGGCGGTCTGAGTCTCATGATCGGCTGGGTGCTCATTGCGGTGTCCGCGAAGGTGAAATAAGCCTGCGCCGCAATTTTCGCGGAGCATGAAAAACACGTTGCACCAGCATTGAAGCATGCTCCAATAGCGGCCCTTCAAGGCAGCGGCTCGGTAGCTCAGTTGGTAGAGCATGGGATTGAAGATCCTAGTGTCGGCGGTTCGATCCCGTCCCGAGCCACCTCTTCGATCAGAAGAGTAGCGCTTCTGCTGTCAGGCAGCAGCCGTGCAAAACGACGCTCTTGAAATCTTGCCGGAACGCCATGCCTCGCCCACCTTGTGGGACATGGTTGCAGACACTTCCGCAGAACCGCCGAACATCGCCACGCTTCAGGCCGCGCTGCGTGCCAGTGAGCAGCGTGCGCACGCCATCGTCGAGACGGCGGTGAACGCCATCATCACGATGGGGGAGGATCGGCTCATCGAGACAGTGAACAGCGCTACCGAGCGCCTGTTTGGCTACACCCCGCAGGAGTTGATCGGGCAGAACGTACGCATCCTCATGCCGCAGCCCTACCACGACCGCCATGACGGCTATGTGCAGAATTACCTGAGCAGCGGGAAAAAGAAGGTCATCGGCATCGGCCGCGAGGTCGTGGGCCGGCGCAAGGACGGTAGCATCTTCCCGCTCGATCTCTCCGTGGGCGAGGTGGTGCTGACGGATGGCCGCCGGGTCTTCACCGGCATCATTCGCGACATCACCGACCGCAAGCAGTTGGAGGAAAAAATTCTCCAGATCAGCGAGGAAGAGCAGCAGCGCATCGGCCGCGACATTCACGATGATCTCTGTCAGCAGCTCGCCGCCATCGGCTGCCTAGCGAAGGTGGCGCACCAGCAGTTGCAGAAAAGCGGCAGCGCGGAGGCGAACAATCTGGATGAGATCGTGCGCCTCGTCACTCAGGCCAATGTGCGTGCGCGGGAGATGGCGCGTGGGCTCCTGCCGGTCGTGCTGGACTCGGACGGGCTCATGGCCGCGCTGACCGAACTGGCGCAAAGCACAGAGCGTATCTTTCGTGTCGCTTGTCCCTTCCGCTGTGACCGGTTGGTGCAGTTGCCGGACAACAAAACAGCCACGCAGCTTTTTCGCATCGCCCAAGAGGCCGTGGCAAACGCGATCAAGCACGGCAAGGCCAAACGCATCGAGATCAGCCTCGCGGAGGTGGATGGGCAGCGCCAGCTCTGCATCCGTGACAACGGCGTCGGCATTCCCGATCATGTCTCCGGTCGGCGCACTGGCATGGGCCTCTTGACCATGAGCCATCGCGCGCGAATGATGGGCGGCATTCTCGCCGTCGAGCATGTGGACTTCGGCGGCACCCTGGTCCGATGCCTCATTCCCGCCGCCCCTCACTCACTTCCGACGCCGTGAAACGTCTCCTGCTGGTGGATGACCACCCCATCATGCGCCACGGCCTCGCGCAGCTCATTCGCGCCGAAGATGGGCTCGAAATCTGTGGCGAGGCCGGGACCGCTCACGAAGGCTTGACCGCAGTCACGCAGCTCCAGCCGGATCTGGTGGTGCTAGACCTCACGCTACCGGACAAAAACGGCCTGGAGCTGCTCAAGGACATCCAGGCCCAGCATCCCGGCATGCTCTGCCTCGTTCTCTCCATGCACGACGAGGACATGTACTGCGAGCGTGCTCTGCGCGCTGGCGCACGCGGCTACATCATGAAGGAGGCCGCTGCCGATCATCTCATCACCGCCGTGCGGAAAATTCTCTCTGGCGGCATTTATGCCAGCGAGAAAATGGCCGCCCGCATGCTGGAGCAGGTCGCCGCCGGCCGCGCCAGAAGCTCCGATGCGCCAATCGCTGCGCTGTCCGACCGCGAGGTCGAGGTGCTGGAGCTGATCGGCAAAGGCGTGCCCACCAAGAACATCGCGGCACGCCTGAACATCAGCGCGCGCACCGTCGAGGCCCATCGGGCGCACATCAAAGACAAGCTGCACATCACCGACGGTGCCGCGCTCGTACGCTACGCCGTCCAGTGGGTTGAGCGCCTGGAGCCGGGCTGAGTCACGTTTTCACGATCATTTCATCCCCGGTTCATCAAGGTTTCACGCGCCTGTTGAGCTTCGTGGATGATGAAACCACTCATTCTCCTCCTGCTGGGGGCTGGCGCACTGCCAGCTCAAAATATCACCTCCGCCACGCTCGATGACAGCGAGGTGCGCATCACCTACGGCGAGCTGAAGCGCCTCGTCGCGGCCACGCTGCCGCAAGAGCCTGCGCCGAAACCTGTGCCGCCGGTCACTGCCGCGTTGCTGGCCACGACGTATCATTTGGATGCCAAAGCTGGCACCATCACCGCGGAGATGCAGGTGGAGAACTTTGACGGCGCCTGGCATGTGGTTCCCATCTCTGGGGCTGCCGCTGGGGCCTTGCAGGTGGAACCCAAGGACGCCCGCATCGTGGTCCATGATGACCAACTCTGCCTCATCACGGACCAAGCCGGTGCGCAGAGCGTGAAGCTGACTTTCGCCCTCGCCAAAGAAGGGCAGGGGACCACGCTGCATCTCACCGCATCGCCCATTACATCGCTTACGGTTAACGAATTGCCTGAAGGCAAAGTTCTGCGCCTTCAGCATGGCAACAGCACACAAATCATCACCGCTGCTGGTATCAGCGCTCTGCCCGCCATCGGTGGCGAAGTTACGTTCACGCTCGAAGACGCTCGCAAAGCCGCGCAAACACCGCCTGCTGGTGCCACGGACGACGCCATCGTCTCTGCGGCCAGTTACACTACGCAGGTCGTGCGGGATGGCTCCGTGCTCACCGAAGGCGCGATCACGGTGCGCCATGATCATCCTGCCAAACTCGTTTTACAGCTCCCGACAGGCGCGCAACTGCTGCAATGTCACGTGAACGGCGATCCAGTGCGCCCTGTGGCGAATGAGGCCAATCGTCTTGAAATTCCGCTCGATGATCCCGCCACTGACGGCGCTGAATCCGAAGTAAAACTCTCCTTCACCGCCACGCTCGCCGCGTTGCAGGCTGCCGAGGGCGAACTCGATCTCGCCCTGCCGCAGACGCCGCTGTTTGCGAAGCAGATTGATTGGAACGTGCAGCTCCCCGCCAGTTACGATCTCAGCTTCAGCGGCAACGTCGATCCCGTCACCGACAAGCCCGCAACCACCGGGCTGCAACTCCGCAAATCTCTCTGCCGCGATCAACAGCCGCAGGCAAGCATCATCTACCGTAAACGCACCACCAACTGACCACGAACATTGAATCCTGAACATCGAACACAGAACATTGAAATCATGAAACTCACGCACCTCATCGCCATCGCTGTCATCTTCGTCGGCACCACCCTCGCTTGGTGGTTTCTCGGCGGCACCATCAACTACCGCACCAGCCACGTCGCCAATCAAACCGGCGACAGCGTCAGCGGGCGCTGGGGACCGCCGTTGCTACAGACGCATCCACGCGCACGCTACACCTCCTCCAGCGGCGGCAAGGTCACGCTGCAGCCCGCCAAAAGCGTGGTGCGGGTGAAGCTCGACTACCAGCCGGTAAAAATGGGCCTGCTGTGGCATCGCACCTATGGCGCGATGTTTGACGGCAACTACACCTTCACCAACAACACCGCCATCACGCAGACCTTTTACATCGACTTCGATCTGCCGCAGGCCACGCTCAACAAGATCAAATTCACCCTCGGGGCGGACACGCAGGCGCGGCCATCGGTCGCCACGCCTGAACAAGGTGTGATCACGGACAGCGTGCAGCTTGCGCCCGGCGAGAGTGTGCTATTCGCCGTCGGTTATGAATGCCGGGGCATGGACTTCTGGCGCTATGCCTTTGCCGATGCCAGCCGCATCCGCGATTTCACGCTAACCATGACTACCGACTTCACCGATGTGAACTTTCCCATCAGCTCGCCCACGGACCGTGGTCCTGTTGGCAAGGGGCTGGAGCTGGTGTGGAAATACGAAGACGCCATCTCCGCGCCCGGCATCGGCATGGAAATGCCGCGTGAGCTGAACGCCGGCCCGGTGGCAGCGCAGATCTCGTTTTACGCGCCGTTGTCGCTGCTGCTCTTCCTCGGTGTCATGGTCATCACCGTCATCAGCCGTGGGGTGTCATTGCATCCGGTGAACTACATCTTCCTCGCTGCCGGTTTCTTCGCCTTCCCGCTGCTGTTCTCCTATATGCTCGATGTCGTGCCGGTGCATCTGAGCTTCGTCATCGCCGCCGCCACCTCGCTGCTGCTCGTGTGCGGCTATCTGCGGGCGGCGGCAGGCGAGTTCATCTTCCGTGTCGCGGTGGTCGCGCAGACGGCCTACATGGTGCTCTTCAGTTACAGCTTCTTCTTCAAGGGTCTCACCGGCCTCACACTAACCGTCGGTGGCATCGTCACGCTCGGCGTCCTGATGGCCCTGACCGCCAAAGTGGACTGGAGCCAGCGACTTGGAGCAGTTTCACCACGCTTGGCTTGATGAATCCATTCGCACAGCGTTTAATCACCCTCATTCGCCATGTCCCCCCGCATCCTCGTCGTCGAAGACGAACCCTCCATCAGCGAAAACATCGTCTATGCGCTTGAGGCGGATGGCTTCGCGGTGGTCTGTGCCACCAAGGGCCGTGAGGCGCTGGATCAGGTGCAGGCACAGGACTTTAACCTGATCATCCTCGATGTCGGCCTGCCGGACATGACCGGCTTCGAGGTGTGCAAAACAGTGCGCAAGACGCAGTCGCTGCCGATTCTCTTCCTCACCGCACGTTCCAGCGAGGTGGACCGCGTGGTGGGCCTGGAGATCGGCGGCGATGACTACGTCGTGAAGCCTTTCAGCCCGCGCGAACTCGTCGCCCGCGTGCGGGCCATCCTGCGGCGGGTTTCAGCGGTGCCGCTGCCCACGACCAACGGCACGCCCGTCGTCATAGATGACACTCGCTGCCAGGCCATCTACTTCGGTACGTCCTTGAACCTCTCGCGCTATGAGTTCCGCATGCTCAAGGCCTTTGCCGCGCATCCGGGCCGCGTGTTTAGCCGCGAGCAGCTCATGGATCACGCCTCCGCGGAGCCGGACGCCTCGATGGAGCGCACGGTGGACACGCATATCAAAACCCTGCGCGCCTGCATGCGCGGTGTGCGTCCCGGCATTGATCCTATCGTTACGCATCGCGGCATGGGCTACTCATTGCTCGAAATCTGGCCTGACGCATGAGTCTCACTGCACGCTTCCTGGTTGGTTTCGCGCTGGTAGCCAGCGTGGGGCTGCTGGTGCTGTTCACCCAGCTCATCCGCCGTGTCGAGCGCCAGTACTTTGAGGCTGTGGAGGAGCCGATGGTCGATGTGGCAAACATTCTGGCCGAAATTCTCGCCGCGCAGGCCAAGGACGGCGTCTTGGAGCCACAAGCCGTCGAACAGGCCATCCGCGCCGCGCAACATCGCGAATTGAACGCGCGCATTTACAGCCGCATCAAGACGCAGGTGGACATGCAAATGTACGTCACTGACGCGCAAGGCCGCGTGCTGTTTGACTCCGCCGGCATCGAAACACCCGGCACGTTCTTGAACAAGCGTGATGTGAGCCTCACCCTGATGGGCGAATACGGCGCACGCTCCACGCGTACCAGCGAGTACGATCCGCTTTCAATCGTGATGTATGTCGGTGCGCCGATCATTCGCGATAGCAACGTGATTGGCATGCTCAGCATCGCCAAACCACAGCGTGGTGTGCTGGCGTTTGTGTGGGAAACGGAACGCTGGCTAAATGGTCCATCGTCACTACAGTGGTGTTGATGCTGCTGGGGATTTATCTCGCCGCCCGCTGGGCCACGCGGCCGTTGGAGGTGCTGGCGCAGCATGCGCTGGCCGTCAGCCGTGGCGAGCGCGCCACGCCGCCACACATGCCGGGCCATCAGATGAAAACGCTCGCGAAGGCACTCGAAGACATGCGCGATGCGTTGGAGGGGCGCGAATACGTCGAGCATTATGTGCAAAGCCTCACGCATGAGCTAAAAAGCCCCGTTGCCGCGATCCTCGGTGCGAGTGAGATTTTACAAGGCGAGGTCCCAGAGCCCAAGCGCACGCGTTTTCTCGACAACATCCGCAACGAGGCCGGCAGGTTGCGCGATCTCCTGGAGCGCCTGCTGCATCTCGCCGCCATCGAGAAGCAGAAAAAACTCGAAATTCACGAAGCGGTGGATGTGCGCGAGGTGCTGGATCGCGCTTGGGATCATTTATCCCTCATCGCCGCCACGAAAGACGTGCGCTTTGAGCGTGAGATCGCCGCTGAACTCGTGTTGCAGGGCGATCCATGGCTGCTCGAACTCGCCGTGGGCAATCTACTGCAAAATGCGCTCGACTTCGCCCCACGTGGCAGCGCCATCCGCGCGCGTGTTTATCGCTTTGATTCGAAGATCGTGCTGGAGATCGAAGACGCCGGTCCCGGCATTCCCGACTATGCGCGTGAGCGTGTGTTTGAGCGTTTCTACTCGCTACCACGGCCCGACACGGGGAAAAAGAGTACCGGACTGGGCTTGTGCTTCGTGAAGGAAGTCGCGCAACTGCACGGCGGCAGTGTGGAGCTGGCACAACTTGCAGCAGGCGCTGGCACCAAGGCGATGCTGATCCTGGCGGCCTGAGTTGGGCGCGAGGTTTGACAAGCTCCGAGCGTACCCTAGTCTCGCGCACCTCGCCCAACCCAACCATGAGCACTCCTGAAGCCGGCAAGCCCGTTTACAACGTCAAGAACCCGTGCATCGCGAAAGTGAAGCGCATGTTCAACCTCTCTGGTCCGGACGCACCGAAGCACACGGCGCATTTTGAAATTGAGTTCGTCGGTTCTGGGCTCGAATACACGCCAGGCGACTCCTTGGCCGTGCAGCCTACGAATGATCCCGCACTGGTGGATGATACGCTCGCCGTGCTCGGTTTTTCGGGCACGGAGATCGTGAAGCATCCGAAAACTGCCGCTGAGGTGCCGATTCGTCAGGCCCTGATCGAAGGCACGCTCATCACTGAGATCGATAACAAGCTAATCAAGGCCATCGTCGAAAAAACCGGCGGCAACACACCGCTGACTGAACTCAGCCAGCCAGAGAAGAAGGAAGAACTTAAAAGTTACTTGTGGGGCCGCTTCGTTATCGATCTGCTGCTCGAAAACCCCACGGTGAAATTCACGCCGGAGGAGTTCATGCTGACGCAGAAAAAGCTGAACATCCGCCTCTACTCGATCAGCAGCAGTCAGAAGGCGCATCCTGAGGAGGTGCATCTCACCGTCGCCACCGTGCGCTACACCAGTCATAGCCGCGTGCGTGGCGGTGTGTGCTCCACCTTCCTCGCCGAGCGCGTGACCGTGGGCGGGACGTTCATCCCATGCTTCGTGAATCACGGTAAAGGCTTCCGCCTGCCCGAGCCGCAGGAGGAGACGCCCATCATCATGTGCGGCCCCGGCACCGGCATCGCCCCGTTCCGGGCCTTCCTCGAAGAACGCAAAGCGACCAGTGCGAAAGGCAAAGCTTGGCTGTTCTTCGGCGAGGTCAGCGCCAAATCCTGCTACTTCTACAAGGACGAGTTTGAGGCCTATCTCGCCGACGGCACCCTGACGCGGCTCGATACCGCTTGGAGCCGTGATCAGGCCGAAAAAATCTACGTCCAGCACAAGATGCTCGAAGCTAGCGCCGAATTCTGGGCTTGGCTGGAGCAAGGCGCGATCTTCTACGTCTGTGGCGATGCCTCACGCATGGCCAACGATGTGGATAAGGCCCTGCACACCATCATTGAAATAGAAGGCGGCAAAACTCCCGAGGAAGCCGCTGCCTACGTACAGTCAATGAAGGACGCGAAACGTTACCGGCGCGACGTGTATTGATCCGGCAATGCTTGACGACTCGGTGACCTGTTCTTGACCATGTGACGGGTCAATTCGGGTCAAACCGCCTCAGTAAATCATCGCATTGTCCGGTGCGGTCGTTTCCTCGATTTTTGTCGCTTCGATGATCGGGACGGTTTGATCGCCTTCCTTTTTGTAGTTCATTTTGCCGACGACTTTGACCCAGGTCATGTCCTTGAATTCGGGGGCTTTTTTGCCGAAATCCACGGGCACGGAATACGGGCGGGCGTCCGCGGCGCAGCATTGGACCAGCATGCGGAAGACGCGCAGGCGGTGGCCGTCGTCGTTGTTCACTTTCTCGGGCAGTACTTGCGCGATGGTTTCCACCATCTGGCCGGTGAGCACCTTCTGTACCTCGACATCGCCGCCAGTGTAGTAGAGCTCAGGCACTTCGAGAATGAAATTGCCGTCCTTGCTCTGCGGCACTTGGGCCTTGAGGTCTTCCAGGGTGAAAGTGCCGTAGCTCTTCGAGTCCTGCGCTGGTGCAGGCAGATCCTTGTTGGTCACCTTTTTCGTGCCATCAGCCATCGCTGCCTCAGCGGCGGCGACTCCGGGCGGCGGTGCGTCTGGTTTGGCGGCAGCGGCGGGCGGGAGCGGCTTGGGCGCGGTCTTGCCGGCCTCCATCTTGCTCGCCAGGGAGAACTGCTCCGCACGTGCGCCGGTGCCGTAGGTGGGGTTGTAAAAATTTTTGTTCAGAATCGCGGTGGCGCTGAACTGGTCCGGCGTGCGCACGGCTGCCAGCGTCAGTGGCAGAGCTAGGATCGTCACGGCGACGAGACGTCCGAGCCAGCCGCCCTCTTCCAGGATGCCGTGGGCATGGTCGTGCTCAGCTTCATGCGCGTGATCGTGGGTGTGGCCGTGCGCATGGTCTCCATGCTCATGCGCGTGGTCATGGCCGCAGCCTTCGGTGTGCTTATGCCCGTGATCGTGGCTGCAATTTTCGTCATGCACATGGTCATGCCCGCCGCCGTGTTTGTTATCATGCCCATGATCATGATCGTGGCTGCAGCAGTCACCTTCATCCTGCGAGTAGGTCATGAGGTTGAACAAACCCAATACGATCATGCCGATGCCGCCCACCAGCATGAGCGGGCGGAACAGGCCGTCGGATGGCAGGTAATGAATGACCCGACCGCTGATGTGGAAGTAGATCATCACGCCGCCCCAGAGGATCAGGAGCAGCACGCTGAGCAGGTGAATGATGAGACGTTGTGCTTTCATGGCAGGAATCAGGGCGGGGTGGTTTTGACAGCGGCGGCGGGTTTTGGCTGGATTTGATCGATGAGCAGTGTCCACGGCTTCGCCAGACCCGCCACCAGCACAAACATGGCCACGCTCAGCCAGATGACAAATTTCCGGCGGAACACCGCCGCGTACATGAACACCAGCTTCACGTCCAGCATCGGGCCAAAGGTCAGGAAGGCCAGTTTCGCGGCGCTGGAGAAGGCCGCCATCGGCGCGGCGATGAACGCGTCCGACGTGCTGCACAGTGCCAGCACAAACGCCAGCCCCATCAGCGACGGGATGGCCGCCCAGTCGGTCCCCGCCACCAGGTCCACCTTCGCCTGGTCGATCTGCGTGTTGAAAATGCTCGTGATGATCACGCCGATGGAAAAATACATCGCCGTGTCCAGAAAGTCCCGCATCGACGTGCGCATCGCATGCACCAGACGGTGGTTGAAGGGCGGCGTGGCTGGAGCCTCAGTTTCGGCGGCGGCTTTCGCCACCCCGGCAGCCACGCTGGCTTTCAGCACTTCCGCCGGTTTCTTGCGCAGCATCAGCAGGCCGATGATGACCGCGATGGCATAGCCCAGCGAGACACGCGCGAACGCCATCCCGCCGCTGCCCAGCACGCCGGCCTTGGCCTCCACGTTTTGAAAGGCGCTCATCGTGCTGAAGATCACGATGGGGTTGATGATCGGTGCGCTGACCAGGTAGGTGATGGCGCAGGACAGCGGCAGCCCCTTCTGTAGCAGTCGCCGCACCACTGGCACCACGGCGCACTCGCACACCGGAAAAATCAGCCCCATGAAGCCCGCGATCAGCGTGGACAGCACCCGATTCTTTGGCAGTAACCGCTCCAGCAACTTCGCCGGCAGAAACGCCGCGATGAAGCCCGACAGCACCGTGCCGATCAGGATGTAGGGCGCACCTTCAAAGATGATGCTCAGGAAGGACATCAAAACATCCCCCAGACGGCTGGGTTCGGGCAGTGCGGCGAAAAAATACATGAGTTGTGGTGGGGGAGCCTTCTAAACGCTCGGCAGCGGCAGGTTCAAGCGGGAAAGAGCCGGAGAAATGCTGAATGTCGAATGCTGGAATGACGAATGCAGAAATGAGATTGCCTTCGGGCGGCAGTTTTGCTGGAATGGCCGCATGAATGAGGTGCCAAAACAGCGCTGGGGATGTTTGCAGTGGGGGATGGTGATTGGATCAATCGTGGTGCTTTTTAGCATTAGCATTCCCAATCCATCTGGAAGGTCTCGAATTGGCACAATGGGCAACCAAATGAAGGCCGTGAGCAACTGTAAGCAGATCATTCTGAGTTTGAAGCAGTATGCCAAGGATGCCGAATGGCTTTATCCTGATGGGGACCGACCTGGTTTGAAATCAGCCAATCAGGCGTTTCGGGAGCTTTTCAAAGAGGAAATTGTCGCGGACGAACGCATCTTTGGCTGTCCCTCCAGCAAGTTCAGTCCAGACAATGAAACAGGCAGGCGGCCAAACTACGAGAAAGCGTTGTTACCAGACGAGTGTCATTGGATGTTCTTGAAGCACCAGAGTGAAGAATCCCATCCCAAAACACCCATGGTCATCGAAAACAGCCTCACGTCATCGTGGCCGCCCAAATGGGACACCGCTCATCCTGCTTTCGCATGGTTTTGGGGAACAAGCTTCACCACGAAAGGTCGCTCATGGCGCGGCTACCAGATCATCATCGGTCGCAATGACGGCACCGTGCAGGTCGAAAAACTCCGCTCCGATGGCACGCTCGACTGGCATTCGCCGCCGAACCTCGACGAACACGGGAAAAGCTGGATCGACTACCTGACGCCTGAGCAGGTCGCGCAGCTCGCCTACTGGGACATTGAGGAGAAATAGCCCATCGAGCTTGTTCTGCGGCGATTTCGGGCGAAGCCGGTTCGCCCTCACTCCGTCTCGGCTTCAAACACATCCGGCACCGGCGCATGTTCGACGACCCAGGCCAGTGCTTCCTCCTTCGTCGTGAGGGCGCCTTCGAGCTGTAGGGTTTGCAGGGTGTGCAGCAGGCGGCCCAGGGCCTTGCCGGCGTGCCAGCCGTAGGCGATCAAATCTGCGCCAGTGACGAGACGTGGCGGCAGCAGCGGCTCGCTGGCGAACTCCTGCTGTTTGGCGAGCAGGAAGTCGTAATTGTCCGTGAAGCCGTTCGAGCCGAGGCAATCGACGCGGTGCAGGGCCAGTTCATCCGCGAAGGAGGTCCGCGCCATGAAGCGGCGTAGCTTGGCGGTACGCATTTTTTGCACTTCCATGAAATTCATGTGGTACTCCACGGCGGTGACGGTGGGTTCGATCACGTCGTTGGGGAATTTCAGGCGGCGCATGATGCCGCCGGTCATTTCCGCGCCGAGCTTGTCGTGGCCGTTGAAGCGGATGCGGCCCGTGTCGGCATCCCGCGTCTGCGTGGCCGGTTTGGCGATGTCATGCAGCAGCACGCTCATCACCAGCGGTAGAGAAGTGTCTGCGGGCAGCAGGCTGAGCATCAGACGCGTGTGGATGAAGACATCCCCCTCCGGGTGAAACTGCGGCGGCTGCTCGCACCCTTGCAGCACGAGGATTTCCGGCAAAAACTGCGCCATCAGGCCGCTGTTCACCAGCAGGTCGAAGCCACGCACACGGTGCGGGCTGCGCATGGTTTTCACGAATTCCTCGCGCACGCGCTCAATGCTCACGCTTTGGATGTGATGCGCGAGGCCGCAGATGGACTCCCAAGTGGCGTGCTCAATGTCAAAGCCGAGCACGGTGGCGAAGCGCACCGCTCGTAGCATGCGCAGGTGGTCTTCCGCAAAGCGCTCCGCCGCCACGCCGATCGCCCGCAGCAGGCCGTGCTTCAGGTCCGTCTGCCCGCCGACGTAGTCAATCACGCGCTCCGTCAGCGGATCGAAGAACAGGCCGTTTACCGTGAAATCGCGGCGCTGCGCGTCGAGTTCAGGCGTGGAGTAGGTCACGCTGTCGGGCCGTCGGCCGTCGCTGTAGCTGCCATCGCTGCGGAAAGTCGCCACCTCGACGTGCTCATGGTTCAAGCGCACGATGACGACGCCAAAATGCGCCCCCACGGTCTGTGCGCCGGGAAACAGCCGCACGACCTGTTCCGGCGTGGCGCTGGTGGCGACATCGAAGTCCTTTGGCTCGCGCCCCAGCAGCATGTCCCGCACGCAGCCGCCTGCTAGCAGCGCTGTGTGGCCTGCCTGCGTGAGTTTTTCGATGATCTGGATAGCGGTGTCGCGCATGGCCTCACTCATTCCATGCTCCGCGTCCAGTGTTCAAGGTTCAATGTTCATGCTGCTTTCCGCTGTTCAAACCACGCTCTCGCGTTACAATCGCCGCCCCTGATATGGACCCGCTCATCGAACTGCTCCGCAACAACTCCAAACGCACTCCCAACGAAATCGCCCAAGCGCTGGGCATCACGGAGGCGGATGTCGCCGCGCGCATCACCGCCGCCGAAGCGGATGGCACGATCCTGGGTTACAGCGCCGTGGTGGACCGGCTGAAGGCCGGTGATCGCCGTGTGGCGGCCCTGATCGAGGTGCGCATCTCCCCGGAGCGCGACGGTGGTTTTGACCGCCTAGCCCGGCGCATTTCCAAATTTGACCAAGTGCGCGACTGCTACCTCATGAGCGGCGGTTATGACCTCGCGGTGATCGTGGAGGGCAAGGACTTGCTTGATGTGGCGACTTTTGTGGCTGAAAAGCTCAGCACCCTCGGCGGTGTGCTGTCCACGGCCACGCGTTTTCAGTTGAAGGCGTATAAAGAAAACGGCTTCCTCTCGAACGGGGAAGGTGACGAAGAACGCCTGCTGGTGGCTCCATGAGTGGTGAAGGCATTGAGGTCATGGACTACGATAGCAAAATTTCCCACATCATTCGCGATCTGCCGCGCTCCGGCATTCGCGATTTTTTTGAACTCGTCATCGGCCGCACCGATGTCATTTCTCTTGGCGTTGGCGAGCCGGACAAACCGACGCCGTGGCCGATCCGCGAGGCGGTGATCCGCTCGTTGGAGAAGGGTCAGACGAGCTACACCTCGAACCTCGGCCTGGAATCGCTGCGCATCGCGATCAGCGACTACGTGACGAAGCAGTTCCGCGTCACCTACGACCCCAAGACGGAGATTCTCGTCACTGTCGGTGTGTCGGAAGGGCTGGACATCGCCTTCCGTGCGTTCTTGAATCCTGGTGATGAAGTGATCTACCACGAGCCCTGCTACGTCAGCTACAGCCCGAGCATCAAGATGGCCTACGGTGTGCCTGTCGTCGTACAGACGCGGGAGGAGAACGAATTCGCGCTCATGGCCGCCGATGTCGAAGCGGCGATCACGCCCCGGACCAAGATCATCGCCCTGAATTTCCCCACCAATCCCACCGGCGGCATCATGCCGCATGAGGAGCTGGCCAAGATCGCCGCGCTGGCGGTGAAGCACGATCTGCTGGTCTTTACTGACGAGATCTACTGCGAGCTGCTGTATGACGGCCGCCAGCACAAGAGCATCGTCGAATTTCCCGGCATGCGTGAGCGCACCGTGCTGCTGCACGGTTTCAGCAAGGCCTTTGCCATGACTGGCTGGCGTCTCGGCTACGCCTGCGCTCCCGCCCCGCTGCGTGAGGCGATGATGAAGATCCACCAGTACTGCATGCTCTGCGCCCCGATCATGAGCCAGATGGCCGGCCTGGAGGCGCTCAAGCTCGGCGCCAGTGCCTACGAGGACATGCGCCAAAGCTACGAGCAGCGGCGCAATCTCATCGTCAGTCGGCTCAACGGCATGGGCCTGCACTGCTTCAATCCCGGCGGCGCTTTTTATGTGTTCCCTGAGATCAGAAGCACCGGCCTCACCAGCAAAGAATTCGCCATCCAACTGCTGGAGAAAAAAAGCGTCGCCGTCGTGCCTGGCAGCGCCTTCAGCAGCGCGGGGGAAGGCTTCGTCCGCTGCTGCTACGCCACTGCCCCCGAACTCATCGCGAAGGCGATGGATTTGATGGAGGAGTTTGTGAACGAGGTGCGCGGCAGGTAAGGGCGACGTAACCCTTGCCCACAGGAATGCTTCACGTTTCGCGAAAGCTGATTACGCCAGCAGCTCCTTGATCACCTTGCGGTGCTCGACGCCGGTGAGCTTCTGGTCGAGGCCCTGGTACTTGTAGGTGAAGCGTTCGTGGTTGTAGCCGAGGAGGTTCAGTACGGTGGCGTGGAAGTCGCTGATGTGGAGCGGATCTTTGACGATGTTGTAGCTGAAATCGTCGGTCTCACCGTAGATTGCACCGCCTTTGGCACCGCCGCCGGCCATCCACATGGTGAAGCAGCGCGGGTGGTGATCGCGGCCGTAGTTTTCCTTGGTGAGACCGCCCTGGGAGTAGATGGTGCGGCCGAATTCGCCACCCCAGATGATGAGCGTATCGTCAAACATGCCGCGCTGCTTGAGATCGGTGATCAGTGCGTGGCAGGCCTGATCCACGTCTTTGCATTGCGATGGCATGCGACCGCCGACGTTGCTGTGATGGTCCCAGTTGTTGAGGTAAATTTGAGTGAAGCGCACGCCGCGTTCGGCGAGGCGGCGGGCCATGAGGACGCTGTTGGCAAAGGTGCCGGGCTTCTTCGCTTCGTCGCCGTAGAGTTTGAAGATGTGCTCAGGCTCGCTGTTGATGTCGGTCAGCTCCGGCACGCTGGCCTGCATGCGGAAGGCCATCTCATACTGCTGGATGCGCGTATGCGTTTCGGGATCGCCGACTTGATTGTAGTTGATCTCGTTGAGCGCGTTGAGGCCGTCGATGGTGCGCTTGCGCACGCTGTCGGGCACGCCGGGTGGATTGTTGATGAAGAGGATGGGATCGCCCTTGCTGCGGAAGGAAACGCCCGCGTGCTCGCCAGGCAGGTAGCCGTTGGACCAGAGACGCGACGAGATGGCCTGCTCCTGCTCACGATTTGTCGGCGTGGCAATGAGCACGACGAAGGTGGGCAGGTTCGAGTTCATCGAGCCGAGGCCATACGAGGCCCAGGAGCCGAGGCAGGGACGCCCGGTGATCTGATTGCCGGTCTGCATGGCGCAGATGGCGGGCTCGTGATTGATCGCTTCGGTGTGCAGCGAGCGCATCCAGCAGATGTCATCGGCGTTTTGGCCGAGGAATGGCAGGAGATCGGAGTTCATCCACATGCCGCACTGGCCGCGCTGCGCGAAGTTGAACTTCGAAGGAGCAATCGGGAAGCGCGCCTGCCCACTGGTCATCGTGGTGAGTCGCTGGCCGTTGCGGATGCTCTCTGGCAGGTCCTTGTCATAAAATGCCTGCATGCCGGGCTTGTAGTCGAACAAGTCCATCTGCGAAGGCCCGCCGACCATGTGCAGGTAGATCACGCGCTTCGCCTTCGGCGCAAAGTGCGGGCCTAGAGCGGTGTCGTTCGACGCATTCGCGAGCGACTCGCCGAGCAGCGATGCCAGGGCTGCGCCGCCGAGCACGTTTTTTCCGCGTGCGAAGAGTTGGCGGCGGGTTTGGTAGGTGTCCCATTCTTGGAGGAGTGACATAGGGGTGATCGGTAAGAGTTAGCGGAGTCCTTTGGATTTGAGATGCTGATCGAGCCAGGCGTCGTCTTCAGGTGCAAGCATAGGTTCTGGATTTTTGGAGTAATCGGTGGATTTGTCGAAGGCGCAGTCGATTTGGCACTGCTCGGCGAGTTCCTGGAGATTGAGCCAAATATCCTGATCATCAGGACGGAGTGGAACGCGGATGGCAGGGAGCGGCTGTTGATAAACGACGCGATAAAGCTCGCGCTGGAGTGGCAGTTCAGCGCGAAAAACAGTCGTGGCATGAGGTGGCAAGCGGCCATCATCCAAGCGGATCGAGTCGGCCATGCCGTCGTCTTCAAACTGGAGGAGCGCGAGTCCCCATTTTCGAACCAGATCGACTTCAACGAGATTGATGCCCGAATCGATGAGGCCCAGTCGCTTTTGAAGATACGCAAGAGCACCACCGCCATGCTTGTTCGTCGGGCTGAGAAACTCGATCACTGTCACCAGTTCACCTGCGGCTTCTCGGATCGTAAGATGCCGAGGTTTTGGTGCGGTCACATCGCGAACGATTGGCGGGGCGAAATTAGGCGGGGCAGAGGCCAGCAGCGTGTCCTCACGCACCTTCCAGACACTCACATCAGGCTGGATTCCCTTGTCGTCCGTGAAGCGTGTGGAGATTTTCATGCCTTGCTCAATGGAAACCCGCAGGTCCGGCGGCATCTGTCGCTGCAAGCGCGACAGCGAGGCTGCTATCATGCACGGATGCACCTGGAACCACTGCTCCTCGAAGTAGGGGTTCATTCCGGGAAAGGGATATGGACCTGGGTGGGTCATGGCGTGGGCAGTACCTGCATGCCGAGTGCGGTGGCTGATTGACGCTGGCGTTTGTCGAAGCTCAAGATAACCTGACACATGAGCATGTCTGCAGCAGCGACGTGCATCAGATCCAAGGTGCGGGTACCCATGACTGGGGTGTGTCTGGCTGAGAGCGTGGACGCTTCGATGAACATGGCGTCGGTGTCGAGGCCCGACTCACCATAAACGCCGTTGCGGATGTCGAGATCGAAATCACTGAGCAGTATTGCCGACTCTGCCGCAGTGATGCGTGTTTGAAACACGGCGCGGTGAATGGCATTCTCAAACTCCAGGCGGTTGATGTTCGTGAGCTTGACAGGAGTGGTCAATGACGAGTAAACCGCGATCGCCTCGGCGGAAGTGGACTCCTGCAAATACAGCGAGACTAGAAAGCCGGTGTCAGCGTAAATCATCACCTCTCCCCTCTGTCTTCATCGATGAGTGACTGGATTGTCCCCGCAGGCAGAACACGATCCCCGAAGATCTTACGCTGGCGTGCGGCGAAGTCAGGCCACTGAACAGACTGGGGGCTTTTCGGTGGCGGGATGGGCGTGAGCACCGCCACGGCTGCTCCCTTGCTCAAGAGGTGAATGCTTTCGTGACCATAAACCAAGGTGTCGAGTTGGCTCATGTCGCGCTTGAGGTCTTCCAAGTTGGCAGTTTTCATGGCGGCGAGTGTATCACTTGTTCAGTACTTCGTCCAAATTCATGAGCTCGTTGCAAAGCATCGTCCAGGCGGCGAGTTCGGTTTTGGGGAGCTTGGCGTCGGCTTTGGATTCGCCGACGGCGAGTAGCGCTTCGGCATCGGCGGCGCTGGTGGTGTAGTATTTGCGCAGGTCGGCGAGGCTGGCAGTGAGAATGGGTTTTTCCTGCGCCTTAAGCGGACGGGAGAGGAGGCGCTCGGCGATGAAGGTGAACTTCGCGGTGTCGTCGCCTTGGACCTTGTTCAAGGTGTGCTGGGCGAGGTTGCGGGCGGCTTCGATGAACTGCGGATCGTTCATCGTGACGAGCGCTTGCAGCGGCGTGTTGGTGCGGTCGCGGCGGACGCAGCTTACTTCACGCGTGGGGGCGTTGAAGACCTCCATGTTCGGCGATGGGGCGGTGCGCTTCCAGAAGTTGTAAATCGTGCGGCGGTAGAGGTTCTCACCGTTGTCCTGCGTGTATTTCTCCGTGCCCATGCCGACGACTTCCCAGACGTTCACGGGCTGATACGGCATGGTGCCGGGGCCGCCCATTTTTGGGGACAAGCTTTCGCTGACGGCGAGGGCGTAGTCGCGGATCATCTCGGCATCCATGCGGAAACGCGGAGCGCGGCTGAGCAGGGCGTTGTCCTGATCTTTTTCGATCTTCTCTGGCGTGAGGATGGCGGCCTGACGATAGGCAGCGGAGGTGACGAGTAGCTTGTAGAAGCGCTTCACATCCCAGCCGCTCTCGCGGAACTCGACAGCGAGCCAGTCGAGCAGTTCAGGGTGCGTGGGCGGGCTGCCCATGATGCCGAAATCCTCGCTCGTCTCCACCAAACCGGTGCCGAACAGTTCCTGCCAGAAGCGATTGACCGTGACACGCGCGGTGAGTGGATTCTCGGCACTGACGAGCCATTTCGCGAGGCCGAGGCGGTTCTTCGGCGCGTCGGCAGGCAGTTTGCCGAGGGCGACCGGCACGGCGGCGGCGACCTCTTCACCGACCTTGTCGTATTGACCGCGCATGAGGACATTCGCCATCGGTTTGGCATCCGTGCGCTCCTCCTGGATGTGCGTGAGCGGGCTGCGAGCCTTGATGGCATCTTGCTCCTTGGTGAGCTTCGTGCTTTGCGCCAAAGCGGACTGATAGGGCGCATCGCGAGTGACGACGTAGTGCTCAAACAACGCTTCTTGCTGCTTCACACCGCGTTTTTTCGCCGCGAGCATCGTCTGGAGCGGGCCGACGTTGGAGAGCGCTGCCACTTCGGCTGCTGTGAGCTGGCGATCATAGATGCGCACATCCTGCACGCCGCCGTCGGTGAAGAGCTGCGTGTGGCTGCGCTGGCCGATGCGCGTGGGCGTTGTCGTTTTGATACTGCCTTTGAGCGCGTTTGTTTCCGCTTTGACCGGAGCTTCCTCGCCGTTGACGAAGATGCGCACGCCGCCTGCCTTGCCCTTGCCATCATAGGTGACGAACACATGCTGCCACACGCCGGGGCGCAGCGCGGGTTTGGCGGTGCTGATTTTCAGTGCGTCATCGGGCCATTTGCTAACGATGTGGACAGCGAGCTTGTTGTCGTTCTGCCAGAGGTCCCAGCCACGATAGTCGTTCTTCTCGTCCATGCGGGCGAGGATGCCGCCGAAGACACCGGCGCGTCCGGCGCGAACCCAGGCCCCATAGCTGAAGGCGTGATCCTTTTCGTAATCGCCCACGTCGCCGATCTCAAAGGTGCCGCCGGGTTTCATCACGGGCGCGGGGCCGAGCTTGCCATCGGGCTTCCAGGTCACTTCGCCGACCGCCTTAAAGGTCTTCGTGCTGCCGCAGACGCCGGTCACCTCGCTGCCTGCGCCTTCATCGAGTGGCACATGCGCTACCATGCCCTTGGTGGGCACATCCTTGTCGAGGTCCTCAGGCTTCGCGCTCGCGAGCCATTGATCAAATGGTGCCTTCGCGGCTTTGCGCGAATCATCCTGTTTCGTTTTCGCGGTGGCGATCTCGGCGGGCAGGGCGTTCCAGCGCGGACGGTCTTTGTCGGTCGGCAAAACGAGAATCGGCCCGAGACCGTCCTTCACGTTGCCGTCCTTGGGCTTCTGCGTCGTGTTGCGGAAGAACGCGGCCAGCGAGTAGTAATCGCGCTGCGTGATGGGATCGAATTTGTGATCGTGACACTGCGAGCAATTCGTGGTGAGGCCCATGTAAACCCAGCCAAGCGTCTGGACGCGGTCGCTGGCGTAGTTGGCGAGATTTTCTTCATCAATCGTGCCGCCTTCGTTCGTGGTGATGTTGCAGCGCTGGAAGCCGGTGGCGATGAGTTGGTCGTCGGTCGGCTTCGGCAGCAGGTCGCCAGCGATCTGTTCGACGGTGAACTGATCAAAAGGTTCGTTGCGATTGAAGGCACTCACCACCCAGTCGCGGTAGGGCCAGATCTCGCGCTCTTTGTCAAAGTGCAGGCCATGCGTGTCGGCGTAGCGTGCGGCATCCAGCCAGTAGCGTGCGCGGTGCTCGCCGTAGGTCGGAGATTTGAGGAGTTCGTCAACGAGAGCTAGATAGGACTGATCCGACAGATGGGACGGATCGTTCTTGTCCAAATAACGCGCCACAAGCTCTGGTGAAGGCGGTAGGCCGGTGAGGTCCAGGCTCACCCGCCGGATTAGCGCGTGCGCATCGGCCTGCGCGGCGGGTTTGAGGCCCGCAGCTTCGAGCTTGGCGAGGATGAAACGATCCACGGGCGTCTTGACCCAGGCCGAGTCTTTCACCTGCGGCTGATCCGCTTTCTCCGGCTGAATCAACGACCAATGCGGCTGCCACGGCGCACCTTGGGCGATCCACTGCTTCACCATCGCGATCTGTTCTGGCTTCAACGTCTTGTGCGACTCCGGCGGTGGCATGATCTCGTCTTCATCCGTCGAGATAAGACGCTGGAAGAGATTGCTGGCGTCCGGCTTGTTTTTGATGACCGTGGGCTGCTCGCCATCCTTCGCGGTGAAGAATCCTGCTTCCGTGTCGAGGCGCAGACCAGCCTTTCGTGTTCCTGGGTCGGGACCGTGGCAGTGGAAGCACGCTTCTGCGAGGATGGGGCGGATGTCGCGATTGAACACGACGGTCGGTACCGCCTGCGCTGTGGTGAGGGCGGCGAGGAGGGCTAGAAGCTGGATGCTGGGGCTATGCATGATATGAAAGTGTCTGTGACCGGTATGAAAATGCTACGGGTAGCAAAGGGGTGATTTTGCAGCCAAAAGTGTGTCTTATCCGGCATCGAAGGTGGGTGCGCGGCGTGCGGGCATGATTTGCTCGAAGGCATGGCCAAGGGCCAGGATGCGTGCATCAACATGGGCGGTGCCGATGAAGGAAAACCCAATCGGCAGGCCATCCACGAAGCCCAGCGGCACCGTGAGATGCGGATAACCGGCTACGGCGGCAGGTGTGCTGGCGACGCGCTCGTTCGTGTCGCCTTTTGGCAAGTTGATGAGGCCCACAGGATCGTTCGTGGGGCAGATCAGGGCGTCGAGATCGTGTGATTGGAGCGCGGCGTCGATTCCCTCCGGCCCGGCGAGCTTTTTGGCGAGTGCCCGTGCTTCCTGGCCAGCGGCAATGATCTCCGGCGTGCCGAGCTTCTCCGCCTGCTCGAAGAATTCCTGGCCGAAGTGCGGCATTTCGGCCTCGCGATGCTGCTCGTTGAAGGCAATCAATTCAGCGAGCGAACGTACGTCACCACCGCGTTGTTCGAGGTACGCGTTCAAATCGGCCCGCAGCTCGATTAGCATGGCTTTCCACGAGAGACTGCCAGCTGCCCGCATGTTCGGCAGTTTTACGGGATCAATGATGACAGCTCCGGCCTCGCGGAGTTTTTGCAGCGCGGTTTCAAATAGTGCGAGCACTTGCGGATTTTTGCCGCATTGGCCGCGCACCACACCCAGACGCGCGCCTTTGAGCGCGTCCAGAGGCAATTCGGCGGTGAAATTTGCCGCGAGCACCTGCATCAGCAGCGCCGCATCGCGCACCGTGAGCGTCATTGGTCCCGCCGTGTCCTGATGCTGCGTGATGGGAATGATGCCGTTGCCGCTGCTGAGTCCGACCGTCGGTTTGAAGCCCACAATGCCGCAAGCGCTCGCGGGACTGATGATGGAGCCGTTTGTTTCCGTGCCAATCGCTGCCGGGGCCAGTCCTGCGGCCACTGCTGCCGCAGAGCCGGAACTGGAGCCGCTGGCGCTGTGCGTGAGTATGTGTGGATTGCGCGTGAGTCCGCCGCGCGCGCTCCAACCGCTCGTCGAATTCGGTGAGCGAATGTTCGCCCACTCGCTGAGGTTCGTTTTGCCGAGGATGATCGCGCCCGCTTCGCGCAATCGCGTCACAAGTGCCGCGTCTTGTTTCGGTGGGTGATTGCGCAAGGCCAGCGAACCGGCGGTGGTCTTCATACCATCCGCCGTCTCGATGTTGTCTTTGATCAGAATCGGCAGGCCATGTAGCAGGCCGGATTTGCAATTAGCGGCGATGGCTCTGACGGCGGGATTCAGCTCAATGATCGCATTCACACGCGGCCCGGACTTGTCGATTTGCGCGATGCGTTCGAGAAAATGTTCCGCTAGCAGCAGGGGCGTCGTTTGCTTGGCTTGAAGCATCGCAGTGAGGTCGGCTAGCGTGGCGAAGGGCAGGGGATCACGCGTTTTATTCGCGCAAGCAGCCGGGCATAGCGCCACGGCAGCGGATTGGAGCAGGCGGCGGCGTTTCATGCGCGTGTAGCATGTCTCAAGGCCGCTGGGTCTTCAAGCCGGGCCTGTGCGTGCTTTTCAAGCGCAAAGGTTTCGACACGCCGCTGGGCGAGGGCAGCATCAACTGGCCTGCGGTGCGAACGGAACTGGCGAAAATCAATTTCAGCGGCTGGGCTGCGGCGGAGGTGAAGACGGGCGATTGGGATTACCTCGCGGATGTGGCACGGCGGATGGATCGCGTGCTTGATCTCTGAATTGCGGCGGGCGCTTTAGCAGGATCAGCCAAATCGCACGCAGTAAACCGGAGGCAGTTCAGCGCTGAGGCGCTGCCAGCTTTCGCCGCCGTCCTCGCTGATCCACACGGAGCCGGTGGTGCTGCCAAAGGCCAGCGTGCGACCATCGCGGGTGACATCGAGACAGTGGCGAAAGACGATGTGGAAGGCGTGTTCCTGCGGCAGGCCGTTGCGCAACGGCTCGAAGGTTTTGCCACCATCGCGCGTGCGCATGACGCACAGCGCGGCATCCACCGGCACCCGCTGCTCGTCTTTGATGCCCGGCGCAAACCATGCCGTGAGCGGATCATGTGGATGCACGGCCACGGCGAAACCAAAGTCGGACGGGTTCGCCGTCTTGATGCGCTCCCAGGTCTTCGCGGCATCGGTGCTGCGAAAGATGCCGTTGTGATGCTGCATCCAGACGTGGTCGGGATTGGAGGCACCGCAGGCGATGCGGTGCGCGTCCTGGATGTTCGGTTTTTTCGCTTGGTCCGGCGGCATGAAGTCGGCTTCCAAGCCTTCACCGAGCAGGTGCCATGTGTCACCGCCGTCGCGGGTGTCCCACACGCCACCGCAGGAGATGCCGAGCGTCACATGTTGGCTGTCGCGCGGATCGACGCAGATGGAGTGAATGCCCGGCCAGTCCATGCCGCCGCCGAACCACTCCTTCCGCTCCGGCCGGTTCCACAAACCGGTCACGAGCTGCCGGCTCGCGCCGCCATCGGTGGACTTGAACAGCGCCCCCGGAAGCGTCCCGCACCATAGCACGTCGGGTTCATCGCTGCCACCGGCCTCCAGCGCTCAGATTTTCTCCAAACTACGCGGAATCGGCTTCTGGCTCATCGCGCAGATCACTTCCGACTCATTCGGCGGATACGCTGGCACGGCGGATTCCGTCCACGTCGCGCCGTCATCACTCGAAGCATGCATTTTGGTGCCAAAGTGACCGTGTTCGATGGCGGCGATCAACCGGCCATCACGCCTATCCGGCAGCAGCATCGGCACGGACACGCCGAGAAACGAGGTTCGCGTGATCTGCCAGCCGTCTTGGCCGCGTTCGACCTGGATCAATCCTTTGCGGGTGCCGAGATACAGTTTCGTGCTCATGGGCGGGATCGTATCATCCACCCGACAGCGCCTGCGTCACAAAAATCTCCGAATCCGGCCCCACCGCATCCTCCAGCCGCACGCGGTCACGGATCGCCGTGCCATCGACAAACACGACGACATACTTCCGCACCGCAGCCTGATCATCCAACACATAGCCGCGCAGGGTGGGATGCAGCTCGAACGCCGCGTCCAATGCCTCACGCACCGTGCCGCCTGAGACTTCACAGGTCGGCGCTGCCGTCTGGCTGGCGAGATTGGCGGTGAATTGGACGGTGGGAATGATTTGGAAACATGCTATTCAGGCAGATCCTTGCCGTGAGTCTCTGGCAGATAGGCTAGGAACACCAGGCCCAGCAGGAAAAAGCCGCCGAGGCAGGTGATCGCCATGCGCAGGTCCATCGTGGACTTCATCCAGGCGCTCAGCCAGATCAGCACTGGCGCAGCGAGCAGACGACCGGTGTTGAAGCAGAAGCCGGCACCAGTGGCGCGGAGGTGTGTGGGAAACAGTGCCGGAAAATACGCCGCATAGCCCGCGTGGATGCCCTGGGCAAAGAAACCAAACATGGGCAGCACCACCAGCAGCAGTGCGTAACTCCCGGCATACGATGGCAGCCAGCAGATGACTGGCGTCATGACCAGCGCGGCCAGATGCATGATGACAAACGTCCGCTTGCAGCCCCAGCGGGCGCTGAGCGGTCCGAAGGCGAGCATGCCCATGCCTGCGCCGGCGGTTTGAATGAAACCGAAGGCGATCTTCGACTTGCTCGACCAGTCGGGATCACCCGTGCGTTTGAGAAAATCTGCCGCGATGTCTTGCCCTGCCACGACCACGCCCCAAAACGTCGCTAGACCCACCATTGCGAGCAGCGCGCCAAAGATGGCACGCGAGCGCCAGCGTGCATCGCCGAGCAGCTCACTGAAGCTGCCCATGCGTTCTGGCTTGGTCTTTCGCGCCTCCTTCCACGCCTCCGGTTCTTTGATACTCAGCCGCACCCACAGGACCAGCAGTGCGGGAATGACGCCCAATAGGTATGCTGTGCGCCATTGCGTGCCCACCCACAGTCCTGCCGCCGCTGCCAGCCACAGGCCGCACACACTGGTGGCATGGAAAATGCCGCCGGCGCGTTCGCGGGCTTCCTTCGGAAACACTTCGGCGACCAACGCCGCACCCACGGCCCATTCGCCGCCCACGCCCATCGCCACGAGGAAACGCAGTGCGCCGACCTGCCAGATTTGATCCGCAAATGCGGTGATGCCGGAAAAGACTGAGTAAAATAGAATGGTCAGCGCCATCACCGGATTGCGACCCCATTTGTCCGCCAGCGAACTGAACAGCAGCCCGCCAAACGTCCCGCCAAGCAGGAAGATGCCAAGGAAGCGTTCCCCCCATATTTTCACCAGCGGATCATCCGCCTTCACATGTAGCAGGTCCGGCAGCATGTCCGCCCGCGTGAGGTTGTAGATCTGCCCTTCAAACGCATCAAACACCCAGCCGAGAGAAGCAACGATGAGCACGAGCCACTGGTAGCGGGTGACGTTGGAGTACCATTTCGTGGGGGAGGAAGTCATGAGGGGATGGAATGACGAATGACGAATGACGAATGCAGAATGACGAAGGGGTTACTTCTTGGCGGATTTGAGGTTGTCCTGGGCAGTGCTGCGGATGCGGGAGAAGATGATTCGCCCTCTTCCCACGGCAAGCCTGTCAGTTCATTCGTCATTTCGCATTCGACATTCGTCATTTTTAGACTGGCAGCGTCGTGCCTGGAATCGCCACGGGATACCAGCCGTCCGCGTCCGGCTGCACTGGCGGCTCGGTGTTCCAGGTGAGGTTGTCGGGCACGAGTACTTCCTGCGAGTTTATGGCTTGGTCCCAGGTGATGACTTGGCCGGTGTAGCTGGCCATGCGGCCCATGACGCCCATCATGGTGCTGTGCGCGGCATAGTCGGCGTCGTTGCGGACCTTGCCGGTGCGGATGTTTTCAAAGAAGGCATCGTGTTCGAGCTGATAGGGGTCTTCCTTGTTGCGCGTGCGCACGCCGCCGGGCGGCTGGCCATTGAGGAGGAATTTACCGCCGTTGGCCAGATCGGCCGCGCCCTTGGTGCCGTGGAAGTGCTCGCTCACATCCCGCGCGCACTTGCCGCCGATCTGGCAGCACTGGCTGAGGATGCGCATGCCGCTTGCGTATTCAAACTCGACGGTGTGATGGTCAAAGATGGTGCCGTTTTCCTTCTCCCGGCGCACTTGGCGGCCACCTTGACCGACCGCCTTGATCGGCATCACACCTTTCATCACCCAGTTCGCCACATCCAGGTTGTGGCAGTGCTGCTCCAGGATGTGATCGCCGCTCATCCAGGTGAAGAAGTACCAGTTGCGGATCTGGTAGTGCAGTTCGCTCTCGCCCGGCTCACGCGGGAAGCCGGGGCGCGAGGTGCCGTTCCAGTACACGCGGCCATACACGAGATCACCGATCTCACCGGCATGGATACGCTCGATCATGTCGATGTAGGTCGGCTGGTAGCGGCGCTGAAAGCCCACGCAGACATTCAGCTTCTGCTTTTTCGCCTCTGCGGAGGCCGCCAGCACGCGGCGCACGCCTGCGGCATCCACAGCCACAGGTTTTTCCATGAACACATGCTTTCCGGCCTTGATCGCCTCTTCGAACAAGAATGGCCGCGGTCCCGGTGGCGTGGTGATGAGCACCACATCGGCGAGGGCAAAGGCTTTCTTGTAGTCCTCGAAGTTCGTGAACACCTGATCCGGCGGCACATCGATCTGCCCCTCGTGTTTCGCTTGGAGAATATCCAGCGCCGCTTGCGCCTTGCCCTCCAGTGGGTCAACGACAGCCACAAGCTTGATCGTGGAGCCTGCGCTCAAGGCTTGGTTGCACGCGCCAGTGCCGCGTCCGCCGCAGCCGATCAGCGCGATTTTGATGTCGTTGTCCTGCGGTGCCGCAAATGCATGCGTGGCGGCGGTCATGGCGGCGGTGGCGAGGAAGGTGCGGCGGTTGGGCATGCCAAGTCAACAGTCCGGCAGCCGCACAACTTTCAGTGGCGGGATTCTCCAAAAACGGAGCCGCCATACCTCGCTCACAGGTTTGTCGGATCACTCCCGCCGGATGGCGTCAGTGAGGTGGCCGCGCACGGCGGTGGAGACGGCGATGATGCAGACCACGAGGCCGAAGCCGAGGACGGCGGCGATCAATTGGCCGAGGAAGGCGACCGGCACACCGCCGCCGCTTTCGATTAAGCGCGGGGTGACGGCGATGGCGGCAGTCACGACGCCGAGCAAGAGGCCGAGCAGCAGGAGCACGCTGTGCTCGCCAAGGATCATGACGCGCAAGGAACCGGCGCGGAAACCGAGCGCTTGCATGAGGCCGAGCTCACCCCGGCGCTCCAGCACATGACGAGCGATGAGCACGCCGATGCCGGCGGTGCCGAGCAGCACGCCCAGGCCACCGAGGACGGTGAAGATGCCGATATAGGTGTTCTGCACGCTCAGGAAGACCTCGAGCCGCTGGCGGGCAGGCTCCAGCGCCAGACCGCGCTGCTCAAGCTGCCGCGTCAGATGCGCGGCGATCTCGGCTGATTGATCCTGCGGTGCGTCGATGAGGAAGAAGCGATAGCCCGCTGCATCGGGATACTTCGACAGGAAGGCATGCTCGCTGATGATCATCTTCCCCTGCAGCACCGAACCGGCCAGCAGGCCGACGATTTGCACCTGAAAGGTGTTCCCGGAGGCATCCTGATAATCGAGCGTGTCGCCCACGCCTTTGCCCAGACCCCACATGGCCGTGGCCTGATCGGCGATGGCGGGCACGAAGGTGGTGTCGCTGAGTTTTTCCCAGGAGCCGGAGGCGAAAGAGAAGGAACCGACCAGCTTCGTGGGATCAACTCCGACAAGCATCGGTATTTGCGCACGGTTCAGGTTCAAGCAACTCGCGTCATCTCCTTCACGCACGCGGAAGGGCACCACGCGGGCCTGCGGCATGAGTTTTTCATCTAAACCGAAGGCCTCCCAGCCGGTTTTGACGTTCAGGTCTTCATACACCGGCAGGGATGATTCGCCAATGAGCGCAAAGCCGCCCGTGCCGGAAGTACGCTGCGTGACATCCCCGGCATCCATGCGGAAGGCATTCACCGCGACCACGAGGAAGATGCCGCCCGCCATCATGCCGATGACCGCGAGGCTGCGGGAGGGGCGGCGGGAGATGTTGCGCGCGCCGATCTGCCAGAGCGAGCGGGCCAGCGTGCCGCTGTCACGCCGCATCCAGCCGCGTAGCCAGAGCAGGCCCGCGATCATGAGCAGCATGCCGGAGCCGAAGAACATGCCGGCCACGGCTGCAGGATTTTTCATGAAGAATCCGGCGACGAGCAGCAGCAGGGAAGTGCCGGTCAGGATCAGGACGCTCTTCATGCCGGTCTGTTTGAGCACGGGCGGGAGGTCCTCGCTCCACGATCCCGCCAGCAGGTCACGCGTGGCGACTTTGAAGAGCTTCCGGCTGGCCCACCACAGCGTGAGCAGCACGACGACGAGGGTGCCGAAGGCCGCGTTGAAAATCGTGCCAACACTCGCGTTGAAGATCAGCGGTAGTCCCTGCGTGGCACCCGTCCACACAGCGGCCAGTCCATGCAGCGCGGCCTTGGTGTAAAGCATGCCACCGATCACGCCGAGCAGGCTGCCCGCGATGGCGATTACGCCCGCCTCCAGCAGCCACGCACGGCGCACCATGCCACGCGTCCAGCCCACAGCCACCAGCAGGCCGATCTGCGCCGCACGGCGTTCCAGCGTGAACAAAAACAGCAGCGCCGCGAATACGAGCGCCGCCACGATCAAGAACAGGCTCAAGCCGATGAACAGCCCGCCGAAATCCACGCTGCCCTTGGCCGCCGCACCGGCCTCCCCTTTGAAATCACGCGGGGTGAGGCCGATGTCGGCGAGGTTTAGGCGCAGGGCGAGCGCGTTGGATTTTGCTTCCACGGTTTGCCCTTCATCCGCTAGGCGGATGGCGGTAAGCTCGCCAAACCGATTGGCCCAGAGCTTCTGCCCGGCAGCGAGGGTGATGAAGCCCTTCGGCGTGCCTTTGAACTCATCCCAGTATTCCTCGTCCTTGTCGCGGATGGCCTTCATGTCCATCGGGATGCCGGGTTCCCAGTCACGGCAGTTGTCCACATCGGACACGCCGGGAAACTCCGGCGTCCAGGCTTTCGTGACCTGCGGATGATCCATCGGCAGAATCGCCGCCACTTTGAATTTGGCAGATGCCTGTTTCAGCTCGCGGCCGAGACCAACGACAAAGTACTTCACTTCCAATTCATCCCCCAGTGCGAGTTTTTGATCGTCCGCCAGCCATTGAGTGATGGTGATCTCATCGTCCTTGCCTTTGCCGAGGGCGGTGACCATGGAATAAGGCGTGCCGCCTTGGGCTGAAGTGATGCCGTTCACGAGATAAGTCAGCACGCCGCGCGCGCTTTTGAAGTCGTGCAGCTTTTCCGCTAGAGTGCGGTCCAGGAAGACGCGGCTGGTGCTGATCTCCCACTCCTTCTGCGGTGCAGCGACGCGCTGGAGCTTGAGCGCGAAGTCTTCCAGCGTGCGCTGCTGCTCAAACTTGGCCCGCAGCGCGTTGAACTTCGGGCTGAGTAGCGCGTTCACGCGGCCGTCCATCTCCAGTTGGTTTTGGAGGTCGGCGAGGTTCACAAACACCGTGTCGGGAGACACCTGCGAGGCCACGAGTTGGAAGGTGCCGAAGTCCTCGGCGCTCACGATCTTGCCCACCGTGCGGCGTAGGGACACATCCTCGTTCGTGCTGCCGGAGAGCGGCGCATCGCGTGAGATAGCGCTGGGGCGCTCCAGCCGCACGAGCACCGTATCGCCGAGCTTGACGCCGAGCTTGCGGGCCAGCGGCTCATTGATGGCGACGGCTGTTTTATCCAGACCCGCGTCTTTGCCGCTGGGGCTGAGCTTCCAGAAACTCGCGTCCACGCCGAGCACTTGAGCGCCATTCACACGCACCTTGCCATTCACCGCACTGGCGGAACCGATGGCGATGATCACCGGCGCGGAGTTCGTCTTGCGCGCCAGATTTTCCGTAAACCAGCGGTCTCCACCGAGCACGCCGCCTTCGATTTGACCGAGCCGTAGCGCGGCGACGCGGCGCAGGCTCGCGCGCACTGAATCCCCCACCAGCAGCGAGCCGGTCAGGATCGTGGCGGCCAAAAAAGTGCCAAACAGCAGGCCTAGATGACCGCGCCAGTAATGCCGCGCGGATTGGAGGACGAAATCTTTGAGTTTCATGCCAGGGAACCTTCGTGGATCGTCAACACGCGGCCCATGCGCTCCGCCTGCGCCCGATGATGCGTGACCATGACCAGCGTGACGCCGCTGCTCTGCTGCAATCGCAGCAGCAGGTCGGTCAGGGTGGCGGCGTTGGTTTCGTCGAGCGCACCCGTTGGCTCATCGGCGAGGATGAGCCGGGGCTGATTGATCAAGGCGCGGACAAAGGCGACGCGCTGGCGCTCGCCGCCGGACAACTGCGCGGGCTTCCAGTGCCTGCGGTCCTTCAGTCCGACCTGCTCCAGCAGCGACTCCGCGCGCTGCAAGGCGTCCGCAGGCGGCACTCTGAGCGCCAGCGTAGGCAGCAGCACGTTCTCCACCACGGAGCACTGCGGCATGAGGTGATGGAGTTGAAAAATGAAGCCGATCTTCTCGCTGCGCACGGCGGCGAGTTGCTTTGGCGTACCCTGCCGCAGCGATTCGCCATCCAAGAGGATGTCGCCCTCGTCCGGGGTGTCGAGCGTGCCGAGGATGTTCAAGAGCGTGCTCTTACCGCAGCCGGACGGGCCGATGATGGCGACTGATTCACCCGCCGCGATGCTGAGATTGATGCCGCGCAGCACCGGCACCCGCGCACCGCTGCCGGGGTCGGTGTAGGATTTGACGACGTTGGTGAGTTCGATGAGGGGCATAGTGATTAAAATGACGAAGGCCGGACAAGTGCTGGCTGGGTGAGTCTAGGAAGTGAGGTGAGCGGTGGTCATCGGGCTGGGAACTTCATTCTGCATTCGTCATTCGTGCGCAGCAAGCCGCCAGCGTTTCGCTTTGAATTCGTGGCGCGGCAGGCTGTTTGGCTCGGCTAGTTGGACCGGGATGCGCAGGGAGAAGGTGTCGCGCAGTTTGGCTTCGAGACGTTTGAGCAGTGTTTTCGCGACGTTGCCGTCCACCTCGACCAGCAGCTCAATCTCGTCCATCGCAGCCACCTTGCGCTGCTCCACCATGAACTCGATCACCTCGGGGAACTGCCGCACCACGGCCTCGACCGCGCTGGGGTACAGATTCACGCCGCGCACCACGACCATGTCGTCCACGCGACTCAGGATGCCGCCTTCGAGCACCAGCCGGCCGCGGTGCATCTTCTTCTTCACCCAGTCGCCGGTGCGGTAGCGCAGCAGTGGGCAGGCGGTGCGGTCCAGGGTGGTAAGAATCAGCTCGCCGCATTCGCCATCGGCCACTTCCAGGCCCGTCTGCGGGTCCACAATCTCCGCGAGATAGGATTCCTCGATCACGATCAGGCAGCGCGGCATGTCCACCGTCTCGTAGCTCACGGGGCCGACCTCCGTCATGCCATGGTGGTCGAAAACCCGCGCGTCCCAGAGTTGTTCCAGCCGGTCACGCACCTCCGGCACGCTGCCGCCCGTCTCACCGGCCACGATGATCTTGTTGATGCGCAGTTCCATGCGCTCCACGCCGGAGGTCGCGCCGACTTGCTCGCCAAGCCGCAGCGCATAGGTGGGCGTGCAGCACAGCACCGTGGCACCGTAGCGCGCCATTAGTTCGAGCCGCGCCTGACTGGACAGCCCGCCCGCCGGGATCACCAGGTAATCCTTCGCCGCCGCTTCATACGCCGTCCAGAAACCGAGGAACGGCCCAAAAGAGAACGCGAAACAGATGCGGTCACGGCCTTTGACCAATCCGGCGGCGTCAAACACCCGCTGCCAGCATTTGAGCATGGCCTCCCAGCTCTCCGGCGTGTCCACCCAGGCCATCGGGTGGCCGGTGCTGGTGCCGCTGGTCTGGCAAAAGCGGGTGTACTGATGGATCGCCCGCGTTAGATTCGTCCCGAAGGGCGGATGCTCCAGCCGGTCCGCCTGAATGTCCGCCTTCGTCGTGAAGGGCACCTGCGCGATGAAATCGTCAACGCGGTTCAGCCGACTCACCTTCAGCTCCCATTGGCGGATCTTTTTGCCGTAAAAGCTGTCTGTCGTGGCGAGATTGAGCACAATCCCCCGCAGCTTGCGCCACTGGTTGGAGCGCAGGCGTACGCGGTCGATCAATGGTGGGCCGTCCGACACGCCGCTAGACATGGCGAGGCATGGAGCGCGGTCAAGGCACGCAGTCGTTCCTGTGGAAATGGGTGAAACATCACCTCACGCTCAAAGCCGCTGCACGCTGAGGCGCTGTGACAACTCATGCTCTTGTGCTGGCTCCAGCGTGATGATGTTCGGCGCGGCGTTCGCCGCCTCGATGCAGACGAAATGCGGATACGCATCATCCGGCAGGTCGCTGAGGCGCGTGGATTTTTCGATCCACGGATTCCATACGATCGTCGCACGGCTACCGGATTTCTCGACGACGACGGTCCTGCCGCCGCTCTTGTCCAGTAGGCGCACGGTGTCGCGGGAGTCGTAGTTGCGGTCCACCTCACGATCAAAATAGACCGGCCCGCTTTGCTCGATGCGCTCCGGGGAGAGACGGCTCTCGACGTAAAACGCATCATCCAGGCCGATCACGGCAGCTTGGGTCACATCATCCACACACAGGTAAGTATGCAGCGCCCCGGTCATGGACCAGGTGGCGGCAGCCGTGTTCTTGATGTGCAGGGCGATGCTGAGCTGCGCCCCCATCTTGATTTCAAACCGCAATTCAAAACGATGCGGCCAGTAGGCGCGCGACTCAGCACTGTCGATCAAATGCAGGTCCACACTGACCCCCGCGCGGTTTTCGCTCACTTCACCGACGCTCCACAGCAGATTGCGCACAAAACCATGCGCGGGCTTGTCTGCCTCGGTCGGATGGCCGCCAAACCAGGGCCAGCAGACCGGAATGCCGCCGCGAATCGCCTTGCCCGGCTCCAGCAGGGCCTGCGGGCTCATGTAGAGCACTGGTTTTTCACCCGCAGGCGTCCATTCCATCACCTGCGCCCCGTTCAGTGCGATACGGCCAGTGGCAGCCGCATGATGGATGACGAGGATCGGAAAACCGGCGGGTTCTTCGATGAGGGAAACGGCAGGGGGCAAAGTCATGCGCCCACTCATAGGCGGAAGCCCGCTGGCAGCAACTCCACCATCGTCATCACCACCGGTTTTCCCTCCCGCAGGAACCACACCGGCACCTCTGCCGCCGCAAACTCCGCGATCACCTGCCGGCATCCGCCACACGGCGGAAACGCCTGCCCGAGCGCAATCACCGCCAGCTCCGCGATTCGCATGCCCGGCCCTTCCTCCGCCACCGCATGAAACACCGCGTTCCGCTCCGCGCAGATCGTCAGCCCATAGCTCGCATTCTCCACATTGCAGCCGGTATAAATGCCGCCCGCAGCCGTGAGCAACGCACAGCCGACCTGGAAGTGTGAATAGGGCGCATACGCCTTTTCAGCGGCGGCTGTGGCACGTTCGAGCAGGTCAGGTACTGGAGTCACGGCGGGTTTAATCTGTTACTCAGCAAAGGGGGCCAGCAGCGGGAGTGGAGAGCCATCGGCACGGCGGTAAATGGCGAAGTCCGCATCCAGCGTAAAGAGGTGTGTTTGACGCAGAGCCTCGGCATGCATGACGAGAGAGGCATCAGCAAAGGACATGGGCACGTTCGCATATTGCTGCATCAGTGCGAGAGCAGTGCCAAGGCTGTGCTCTGTCAGCGGGAGAAGACGCAGGACACCGCTCCGGGCATACGCTTCAATCTGTTTCAGCGCAGCAGGCAGGCGGGCGAGCAGGAAGCATGCTTCCGTGATCACGGCCTCGGTGGTCAGCCATGGGAGGCGCACTTCCTTCATCCGATTGACTGCCCAGTCATGCCATTGGTCGCGCCGGTCCAGCAGGGCGACGAGCGGCCCGGTGTCGAGCAAGATCGTGTGTTTCACCGACCGAAGCCTTCCAAGTATTTGGGGTTCGTGCTCAAGTCCCCCAAGCCGCTGTCCACACAGCCGAAGCCATCCTTCATGAGGTCATACGCGCTCAGCCCGTCATCCTCCTCAGGCAGTGGCGGCGCTGCCGCCAGCGTGTGTTCGAGCGTTTCGCGGGCAAGTTCCGCAGGCGGAAGGTTGCGTGCCTTGCTCGCAGTCAGCAGCCTGGCAAAGAGTGAGTCATTGAGTTCCAACGTGATCGTACTCATGTGCCGAGTGTGCCATGAGTTGTGCAAAGAGCAAGGTGCGAAGACTGACTTTGCCGCCGTGATGTGGTGGCTGCCAAGTGCTGCTATTTCGGTGGCAGGCCGGCTGGCTGGATTACGCTGGCTGATTTCGCCACCTCCTGCATCAGTCCGCCTTGATCAGTTTTTCCTTCGCCTTGTCTGCCGTGATGCCCATCGTGGGCAGCTCGAAACCGAGCGTGCCGCCACTGCCTTCTCAGCTCACTTGTAGCGCCTGATTGCCCACGCTTGATTGATTGGACCTACGGACAAAGGATCACTCAAGCTGCTTGAAATACTTGATGGCGTAAAAGCGCTTGCCTATTTCATTCCCTGTTTATAAGTCAGCCTCCATGCACTCCCGCTCTAGGCTCCACCGCTCCACGGTAACGCGCGCAGCTTAGGATTTGACGGCTTTAGAGCCGGAAGCGCTGTTGGGGCTGGTTGGAGACTCTCAGTCAGGGCGGCAGGCGGATTTTTCCAGCGCGCAACGAGTTTGGTCCGCCGTGGACGCAACTCTCTGCGTCATGGACCAGACTCGGCCCGTCACGGATCAAACCTGCGCCGCAGCGGCTCAAACTCAGTCCGTCACGGAGTGAGTCTTCTCCGCCCGCAGCAGACTCAGTCTATGCCGGACCAAACTCGGTCCGTCACGGACCAGACCTTCTCCATGACGGAGAAGACTCGTTTTATGGCGGATCAAACTCAGTCCATGGCGGATCAAACCCCGTCAGCGGCGGATCAAACTCATTCCGTGGTGCCGAAAAGGGCAGAAACCGCTGAAAATGAGCCATTGGCCAGCCAGCGGCCCATTTCCGCGCCGCAGCAGTGCCGTTCCCCTTTCCATCAAAGTCAGTCCACCACCGCAACCACCCACTCCACATGGCACAGACCCCTCTCACTTGGGACGGAACCGACGCGCAAGGAAATTCCTTACGCTTTGACTCTGAACTAAATTGGGATGGATTTGTCCCGCAATCTACTAAACGTATGCCCCAGCTCCGCGTCCTCCTCGGCTTCGCCTCTGCCGCCGATCATTCCCTCGAAGAGACGGCCCAGGCCGTGCTCGACCACTTTTATGGCAATGCTGCCTACCCCACCCCGCCCATCACCGAGGCAGCATTGCAGGCTGCCCTGACCGCCTTCAGTGTCTCCATCGCCGGGGCGAAAATGGGCGGCCCGATGGAGACGGCGGATAAAAACAACAAGCGTGACACCCTCATCGACCTGCTGCGCAAGCTGGCCGGCTATGTGCAGCTCAGTCACGACAACGACCTCGCCAAGCTGCTCTCCAGCGGCTTTGAGGCCGTGAGCACCAGCCACGCCTCCGTCCAGCTCACCGCACCCACGATCAAGGACATCCTCAACAACATGACTGGCCAGCTCATCGTGCGCGTCGGCCCCGTCGCCAACGCCAAAAGCTACGAAGTGCGCTACGCCCTCATCGGTGCCGGTGGTGCCCCCGGCCCCTGGGTGGACGGCGGCCTCTTCACCAACTCCCGCAGCATGGCCGTGAACGCCCTCACTCCGGGGGACAACTACCAGTTCCAAGTCCGCGCCGTCGGCGGCAGCACCGGCTACAGCGACTGGAGCGACGCTGTGAGTCACCGGAGTTTGTGAACCCGTCAAAGCAGCGGGGGGCTATGAAATCCCCGCTCCTTGTTTCCGCCCTGCCCACTCAAATGCCCCTATGGAAAAGACACTCGACACCACCCCGGCGCCCGCTACCGCGCAAAAGTGGACCTACAAGGCCATCTTCCGCGTCGGCGACCAGCGCGCCGGCCAGTGGAGCGCCGAGGTGAGCAGCACCGTGGGCGGCTGATCCCGGCCGCCATCGCTTATTTCAACCACGGAGCGGGAGCCTCTGGCTCGCGCTCTTCTTTTCTCTCAACACACGCCCCCACAATCCGACCCATCTTCATGAGGCAAACCCATGTGTCTGACCCTCTGTCACCACTCTTGTGCTGAAGGCTGTTCCATGATGCGGTCCTAGTAAGGAGCAGGTCTGCGTTAGCTCAGCCCCGGACGGTTTCCCGCGCGGACGCGGGAAACGACAGGCGGGACGCGTGCGCTCCACTCAATCCAGCCAGTTTTCCACGCGCAGGCCGGGGATGTTTTGGAAGTAGGCCACGTTGCGGGTGAGCAAGGTGGCGTCATGGGCGAGGCAGATGGCGGCAATTTTGAGGTCCATGGGGCAAGTGCGCAGGCGGTGCTGGCTGAGCGCTGCCATTTTCGCCACGGGCTCACCGGTGCCGGCCTCGACCTGGCGCTGGATGTTTTCGCCAAGACGGGACGGGATGCTGTGGGTGATCCGGTGCTGCTGTTTGCCGATCTTTCTCATCTGCGCGTGCGGGCCGAGGTGGACGAAACCTATGCTCTGCGCCTGCGCACCGGGCAGAAGTGCGTGGTGATCACGCGTGATGAGGCGCATGCGGAAATCCACGGCACGGTGGCAACCGTGAAACAAATGATGGGAGCGAAGACGGTTTTCTCCCACGCCTCGACGGAGCGCAAAGATTTGGACGTGCGGCAGGTGTTGATCCAGCTCCCTGCTGGCAAGGAGCTGCCGGTGGGACTGCAAGTGGATGTGAAGATCGAAACAGGCACCCAAGCACGGCTGCCGTAGTTTCACCGGATCAGCTCAAGGTTTTGCAAGCGGCGGAGCCTGCGCCTCCTCCTGCATCAAACCGGCCTTGATCAGCTTCTCCTTCGCTTTGTCTGCCGTGATGCCCATCGTGGGTAGCTCGAAGCCGAGCGTGTCGCCGTTGGGCTTGAAACCGTGGCCGTCGGCATCGACGTAGATCGGGTTGTTGTAGGCGCAGGGGCGCATCTTCGCATAGTCGCTGGTGCCGAAGCAGGTGGCCTCGTTGCCGTTTTCATCAATCGCGACGACGATCAAATGCGCGTCGTGCTGCAGCGGGACGTGAATCTTCTCGGCGAACTTCACCACGCCGTCTTTGAACATCTGCGGGTGTGACTGGCGGGTGAAGTTGAGCTTGGGATCAGGGCGGCTGTTCACCAGCACCTGCACGCGGTTGATGTCCATCCAGTCGGTGCATTGCACGCGCACGTTAAGATCAATGCCACCAGTCGCACGATCATCGTCCCCGGCGATCTTGCCGTTCTGCGTCGTCACCTCGAGGAAGGGGCCGGTGCTAAGCACGATGTGGCCGGCTTTGGCATGCGGGGCGAGTTCCGCCCAGTCGATTTTCGCCGGTTCATCCGTGCTGCTGGGAATGTAGCAGCGCCAGCAGCCGACCCCGTTGCCATAGACCGAGTGCGCATCCGCCACACCGACAGCGGTGACACGCAGACCTTGGTTCAAGAGCTGCCGCCAGATGAATTCGCGCACCGGAGAAACCTTCATCGCCAGCGATCCTACCGGACGGCTCATGCGGAAGGGCGAATCGGCCAAGATGTCGGTGCCGGGGCCGTTTTCGCTCTCCGAGCCGTCAATCATGCTGCCCACGCCGACGAAGCCGCCGTCCTCAATGCCGTCGCCATTGCGGTCCACGAACATGTTCGAGAGATCGGGGTGGTTGAACTGAATCCAGCGGTCGGCCCGCTCGCCCTGCCAGCGACGCAGCGTGAGCGCGGTGATGCGCGGATCATCATTCCACACCGGCGCACCGCCGTCCTGTTTGAGCGGCTCGGGTTCAAACGGGAAAGCATTGAAGTGCTGACGGCTGCCGGTGAGCTCCATGCCCTTGACCGTCTTGATGAAGGATTCGAGTCCGAGAGCCTTGATCGTCGGTTCCCAGTCGTAAAGACGATTGTGCTCGGTCGTCGGCGTGAATTCGAGATGCTCGGCGGCGATGTTGATGATGCGGCCATCGGTGTCGCAGACGTTGTCACCGCTCGGCGTGCTGTGATTATGGAAGTCGGCGCTGATCCAGCCCTGCGTATCCACCAGACGTTTGAGCGTGCCTTTGAAAACGAACTGCTTGGTTGGCTCTACGGTAACTTCCTGTTCCAGATGCGAGTATTCCGGTCCGCGCACCACCACGACGCGATATTTACCCGGCGGGAGCTGCTGCGTGAACTGACCGTTCTCGCTGTGATACTGGTCCACGCAGCCATGCGCGCGATGTTTCGGGCCGAGATTGAGCTTCGGCGCGTCTTGATCGAGCGGAGCGAAGTGCGCCTTGCACGGGATGGGCTTACCGGATTCGTCAGTGATGTCGAAGCGGATGCCGGCGGCGGCTGGCAATGCGACTTTGGGCGCGGTGACGTTGCCCTCGGTCACGGCGAAGGAAACTTTGGCCGTTGGCCGGCCTAGATCTTCGATTGAGAGTTCCATTTGGCCCAGGGGCAGCTTGAGTTGGTAACTGCCTTCATTGTCGGCGTAACCCGACAGCTTGGCTCTGCCAATAGGTACCTGAATCGTTGCGGTCGTGACGGCTTTGCCATTGGCATCGCTGACTTTGCCGCTGACTACGCCAACCTTCTCACCTCGCACTTCCAACACCTCACCCACGGCCTGCGCAGGCGAAGTGCCCACCGCAAAGAAGCGCGAGATGGCGACCTCCTGCTTCGGCGCGAGTTCGAGCGTGTCGGTGAGTTTTTCCACACCGCTGACGCTCAGCGTGGTGAAGGCGTAGCCGCATTTGTGCGCAGGATTGATCGCATCGGCCCAGCGAATACCTTGCACCTCGCCGGTGGATTCAAAACGCATCAGATCATCCTTGGTGAAGGCTTTCTGCGGCTGGTCAGTCTCGTTGCGCAGCACGGTGGTGATGAAGATGCCCTGCACGCCGTCTTTGACGCGGTATTCGTGGCGTTTGAAGACGCCGCCGTTCTTTGCGGCGGTGGTGACGGATTCGACGGCGGCGCTGCCTGCTTCTTTGACGTTGGCTATTTTGACATAGCTCACCGGGCCATGGCCGCAGGGGCTGTAGATGACGAGTTGGTCGTTGTTCGCGCCGCGCAGGCTCAGATCATACATCGCTCCGGGAGTGACGCCGTCCTCGCCGTAGAACGTGCTCATGTTCGCGCGGCGATTCGGCGCGTTGTGGGAGATCAGCGCCTCCACCTTGTCGCTGCGCAGCACGAAGTCGCCGAGGATGCCATCGGCTTCCTTGCCCTGCGGCAGATCCTTTTCGCGACCGAGCGCGGCTTCAAAGACTTCGGCGGCGGGCAGGGAACTCGCGAGGAGGAGGGAGAGCAGGATGGCTGGCTTCATGGTGGATGGAGGGCGTACCAAACGGCCTCCCGTGAGTCATCTTTTGCTTCAGCGGCAGATTGTGTATGATCGCCGCGTGTCCACCGCTCCCCAACGCCTCGCCTGGCTCGATCTCTTCCGAGGTCTCGCGGTGCTGGGCATGGTGTGGACGCACTCGGCGCACACCTTTCTCGACGCGAGGCTACAGCAGACGCCGTGGTTTCACGACATGGATTACTACCACGGCCTGATCGCGCCCGCGTTTTTCTGGATCGCCGGATTTGTGCGGGCGCATGTGACGGCGGGCTCGCCGAAGCCAGCGCTGCCTGCGTTGACACGACTGCTGCAGGTGCTGCTGATCGGTTACGCCATGCATCTGCCGTGGCTGACGCCGCTGGATGCCGCCGCGTGGCGGGAGGCGGCCAAAGTGGACGTGCTGCACTGTTTGGCGATCAGCGGCATGCTGATGCTGCTGGCAGAGCAATGTGGGAAATGGCGGTATGTGGTGGCCGGTGTGCTCATGGTCGCGTTTGTGGGACTGCAAACGTCGGCGGAGAGCTGGCATACGGGGTTGCTGCCGCTGGATCAGTATTTCAATCGCAATCAAGGCTCGTTGTTCGCGCTGTTCCCGTGGGTGGGTTTCGGACTCGCGGGATTTTTGACGCGCAGCTTATGGGATGGCGCGTTGAATCGAGGCGCGGCGCTCATCTTCACGCTGGGCGCGTTGCTGGCCTTTGCGCAGCCGTATTCACCGTGGCCGGGCGGTGCGCCGGAGTTTTTTCTGGAACGTCTCGGTTGGGTGATGATGGGCGCGGTGGTCGTCGCCTATGTCGCGGATCGTGTCAGCGCCACCACCGGTTGGCTGCGGCTCGCGGGTCGTGAATCACTGCTGCTCTATGTCGCGCACCTGGCGCTGATTCATGCCGTGCCAATGCCGAAACAGCCGTTGCAGTACCTCATCGGCAAAACGCAGCCGGTTTGGGTGGTGATCCTGATCTTTGCGATACTGTTCGCTGCCTCGCTCGCGCTGGGCTGGTGGAATGAACGGCGGAAGCGGCGGTAGTAGCGAGCATTTGCTTTCGCCCCTCACCCGACCTCTCCCCGAAGGCCATGGCTGGCATCAACATGTCTGGGGCGGGGCGAGGGGAATCGCTTGATAACTCATGGGCAAGAGTCGGAGTGACGAGCGCACACCTCTCCCCGCCGAGCGAGTCGATGCTGAATGAGCAATCTTTGGGGAGAGGCTGGGTGAGGGGCCAAGCCGCCGTTCACTTCACTGCTTCACGATCTTCAGCACACGGTTGTTGTAGCTGTCCGTGATGAAAAGCTGGCCGCTTTCTGGATGCACGGTGACGCCGTGCGGGCGGGCGAGCTGGCATTTTAATGGATCGCCATCAACGCCAGCGCTGCCTTGTCTGCCGGTGCCGGCGATGCGTTCGATCTTGCCGGTGGTTGGAATATAACGGCGCACCAGATGCGCTTCGGCATCGGCGATGATCACGCTGTCGTCTTGGTCCACGCAGAGATGTTTGGGTCCGTTCATGGTGGCTGCCAGCGCGGGGCCGCCATCTCCTGTACCACCTTTGGCACCACTGGCGTTCACGACGGTGCGGATGCGGCCTGCTTTATCCACCACCCGCAGCGCATTGCCGCCGCGTTCGAGGATATAGATATTGCCCTGGCGGTCTGGTGCCACAGCACGCGGATCGGAAAGCGGTGCTTCGGTGGCGATGGCCCCGTCCTCGGGTTTGCCCTTCTGGCCATTGCCAGCGATGACCTTGCTGCTGTGCGTCGCGAGATCCAACTCATGCACTTGGCGCAGATCGGCGATGTAGAGCTTCGTGCCCTCAAAGTTCAAGGTGATGCAGTAGGGGCCGTTGCCCTTTTCCTTGCCTGCGGGTGCCTGCCAGCCTGGGAGTGTGTTCACGATGCCTGCCTTCACATCCACCACGCGCACACGACCGTTCCAGGTGTCGCCGATCAGCACTTTGCCATCGGGCAGGATGGCGAGGTTATGCGGGCCGTTGAACTGCGCCCGCGATGCCTGACCGCCATCCTCACTCAGCCCTGGCGTGGGCTTCCCGGCCACATGCTGGATGATGCCGCCGCCATCCACTTGTAGCAAGCGGTTGCCGGAGACCATCTCGATGATCCACAGGTGACCGCCGGAATCAAAGGCGGTGCCAAACGGCTCGCGCAGCTTGGCTTCCGTCGCTGGAATGTCCATTTCATCGCGATCACCACCGGCGACGAGGATGATTTGATCGGCGTGGGTGATGAGGGGGAGCAGCAGGGTGGCGCAGAGGAGACGGAGCATGAGAGGCGGAGTGAGAAGTGAGAGGTGAGAAGGAATTACTTCCGCTTGAGCAGGCGCACGCGATGCGATTCGCTGTCGCCGATGAACACGGTGCCGTCGGCGTCGCAGAAGACGCCGTGAGGGCGGGCCATTTTGCATTTGAGCGGATCGCCGTCGGGGCCGTCGCCTTTTTCATTGAGACCGGCGATGAGTTCGAGGTTGCCGGTCTGCGCGTTGATCATGCGGATGCTGTGGCTTTCACAATCGGCGAGCCAGACGTTGCCCGCAGCATCCACCGAGATGCCTTTCGGCCCGCTGAGCGTCGCGAGCTTGGCGGGGCCGCCGTTGCCGGTGAAACCTTTGGCTCCGGTGCCTGCGGCGTGGAAGATTTTGCCAGCCTTGAGGTCGAGCTTGAAGACTTGATTCCCCTCGCGTGTAACGACCCAGAGGTTGCCGCCTTTGTCGAAATCCATCGAGCGTGGTCCTTTGAGCGGCGTGCCAACGATGGGTGCGCCATCGGGTGTCGCGCCCGGTTTGCCGGTGCCGGCGAAGGCGCTGATCGTGCCGGTTTGCAGGTCAATGCGGCGGATCACATTGTTGCCGATGTCGCAGACATACAGACTGCCATCGGGGCCGAACTGGATGCTGTGTGGCTGCTTGAACTGCGCCTTCACCGCCGGGCCACCGTCGCCGCTGTAACCAGCCACGCCGGTGCCGGCGATGGTGGTGATGATCTTCGTCTTCATGTCGATCTTACGCACGGCATGATTGGTCATGTCCACGACATAGAGATCGCCGTTGGCATCGAAACGCAGCTCATGCGGCAGATTGAAGGTGGCCTGCAACGCGGGGCCGCCATCGCCGCTGTAACCTTTTGCGCCGGTGCCAGCGATGGTGCTGATCGTGCCATCTGGGGCCACGCGACGGATGCGCTGGCCGGTGTACTCGCAGAACCAGATCGCGCCATCAGGGCCGCGCACGACACCGAAGGGATTGTCAATCTGCGCGGCGGTGGCAGCGCCGCCATCACCGCTGCCGCCTTTGACGCCGGTGCCGGCGAAGGTGCTGATGGCCCATTCGGCAGTGGCAAGTGAGGGGAGGAAGAGAGTGAGAAGGAAAAGGGTGCGCATGACTTGTTAAAAGACGCGTAATCCTGTCACGATCCATCGTCATTTTCATATATCGCGTGCTTGTGGCTTGCACATGCGGCGCATTTCGGGTTCCTATCGTCCCACCATGAAAATCTCCTTCTGCGGCGCGGCTGGCACCACCACGGGTTCAAAACATCTCATTGAGGTCAATGGCCAGCGCATCCTGCTCGACTGCGGGTTGTATCAAGGCCGCCGCCATGAGGCATTCGAGCGCAACCGTGATTTCCCCTTTGATCCGGCCAAGGTCAATGTCGTGGTGCTCTCGCATGCGCATATTGATCACAGCGGCAATCTTCCGCACCTGTGCAAACGCGGCTTCACCGGCAACATCTTCGCCACGCCTGCCACGCGTGACCTGTGCAGCATCATGCTGCCGGACGCGGCCTACATTCATGAGCGCGACATCTCCTGGTTGAACAAGCATCGCAAATGCGACGACTTGCCGCTGCTCGAAGCTAGCTACACGCGGGCGGATGCGGAGAAGTGCCTGCGGCAGTTTGTTTCCGTGGGCTACCACCGCCCAATGATCATCGCTGATGGCGTGACGATGACATTCATCGACGCCGGGCATGTGCTCGGCTCCGCGCAGGTCGTATTGGACATTGATGATCGTCAGACTGGCAAGAAATCGCGCCTGCTGTTCTCCGGCGACATCGGCCGGCCGGATAACGACCTGCTGATGGATGCCGAAGCCTGCGAGAAGGTGGATTATATCATCATGGAGAGCACCTACGGCGGGCGGCATCATGCGAGCGCTAGGGATTCCAGCGAGCAGATCTGCCAAATCATCCGCCGCATCTTGCAGCAGCGTGGCAAGCTCATCATTCCCGCCTTTGCCGTGGAGCGCACGCAGCAGTTGCTCTACACGCTCGATCAACTGCGTCACGAGCAGAGTATTCCCGTCATTCCCACCTTTGTGGACAGCCCGCTCGCGGTGAAGGCCACGGAAATCTTCCGCCTGCACATCGACGACCTTAAACCCAGCGTGCGCGATGCGGTGTTCATGCGCAATGATCCGTTTGGTTTCGAGGGACTCCAGCTCGTGCGCTCGGTGGATGAATCGAAGAGCCTCAACAAGATCAAGGGTGCCGCCATCATCATCTCCGCCTCCGGCATGGCCGAATCTGGCCGCATTTTGCACCATCTGCGCAACAACGTCAGCAATGATCACAACATCCTGCTCTTCGTCGGCTACTGCGCGCAAAACACGCTCGGCTGGAAGCTCCGCGAAGGTCACCAGAAGGTGAACATCCTCGGCGACGAATTCGTCGTGAACGCCGATGTCGAAATCCTCGACTCATTCTCCGGCCACGCCGATCACAACGAGTTGCTCGGCTGGTTCGACCGCGTCCAAGGCCCGAAAAGCCGCGTCTTCCTCGTTCATGGCGAACCTGATCGTTCCTCAGCGCTCAAGACTGCGCTGGATCAACAGCACACGGACAGCAAGATCGAGATCGCGGTGATGAACCAACATGTGGAGCTGTAAGGCTCCGCCGTTGCTCCTGCGCCGCGCTCGAATTGGCATAGTTCGTGATGGCGGTCTATTCGCGCGTGAACAGTTTGCGGAAGAACCGGCCGACTTCGACGCCGGTGTCACCCGTCCACTCCCAGGCGTTGCGGGCGCCGCGTTTCACGTCTTCAGCGGCACGCTCGCCTTGGGAGTCGAGCTGCGGCGCTCCAGGTGCAACCGTGCTGTAGGCATTGCCCCACTGCTGGTGGATGACTACGCCGGTTTCTGCGGAGATGACGATGAAGCCGATCTCAGCGCCAGCCGTGTCTTGCAGGGCGAGACCCCATTCAGGAGCGCCAGTGGTTATGTTGGCCGCGAGCTGGTAGGACACACTGACAAAATTAGCTTTCGCCAAGGTGGCGGACTGCACGGCGACTCTACGGGCATCCGCGGAGCGATACTTGATGCGGTTGAAGGCGATGGCCTGGGATGGGACGCGGCCCAGCAGCTTGGCCCCGGCTCCGTCAGCGCTGGGTGCCCAGCCGCGTGCATCTTGGGTGAGTTTGGCACGCACCAGTTCGTCCTGGCGGAAGGGATCACGCGCATAGACGCTCCACTGCGTGGGTTCGGCGGCGGCGGTGGTGGATTGGACCAAGACGATGCCTTCGGAGGTGGCGGCACCGTATTCCTGATCGATCATGGTGGCGATTTCGGGGTTCGCCTGCAAGGCGGAGGCGCTGGCGAGCAGGATGGCGAGGAGGGGGATGGATTTCATGGGGGGTGAAGCTTGGTATTGAGGATGGGAGAGGGGCTCAATCGCGGCTGCGGAGTTTAGCGAGCAGGCGCAGGATTTCGAGGTAGAGCCAGACCAGGGTGACGAGCAGACCGAAGGCGGCATACCATTCCATGTGCTTCGCCGCACCGTTGGCGCAGCCGTTTTCGATAAAGTCGAAGTCCAGCACGAGGTTGAGCGCGGCAATTACCACCACGAATCCAGAGAAGGCGATGCCGATCCAGCCATTGCCGAATAAGCCGGGAATCTGAATGCCAAACATGCCCAGAACGATGGTGGCGAGGTAGAAAATCGCGATGCCGCCGGTGGCGGCGAAGACGCCGAGCTTGAAGTTCTCCGTGGCCTTGATGAGGCCGGTCGAATACGCGGCCAGCAGGGCAAACAGGATGCCGCAGGTCAGCATGACGGCGGTGAGAACGATGCCGTTGAAGCTGGCCTCAAACAGCGCGGAGATGATGCCGATGAAGATACCTTTCGTCACGGCGTAAACCGGGGCCAGGGCGGGGGCCGTTTTGGGTTTGAAGGAGATGATCAGCGCGATCCCCAGAGGGAGAATCCAGCCGAACTTCATGGCCAGCCCGATCCAAGAGGGCGGATTGACGCCAGTGACCAGGCCCCAGCTCCAACTGCCCGCCGTGACCAGCAGCAGAGTGAGAATGGCGGTTTTGACGATGGTGCCGTTGAGCGTCATGACGCCGTCGGCGGCATTGCCGGTGCGCGAGCGGTCGAAGACGTGTTGGCTGAGGGTGGGGTTGGAGGTGCGCATGATGTGGGTGTGCTGATCGGGTGTGCAGACTACCAGACGCACGGCGGGTTGGTCAATCCACCACTTTGACGCAATTTCCCGCCAGCGCCCCTCACCGCCGCAGGGCCAGCACCAGCGTGTTGTAGGCTTGGCGCATCAGCTCCAGGTCCGCCAGCGTCGGCGGCTCATTGGCAAACGGCGTGTCCAGCGTGCTCACCCCGTTGCTGTTGGTGCTCGTGCCGCTGATCGCGTTGTCGAGTTGCGCGTTCGTCACCTCGCCCGGCATGCCGTCGGCTCCGGTGCCGCCGTCGTTGCCGCGTGGGATGCCGAAGGTCAGATGCACCGTGCTGCCATCGAATAGACTGCCCACCGTCGCCGCCTCCCATGGCTCCAGCGTGGTCACGGAATCCACCACCGCACTGGCAAAGGGCGGCCCCTGCGGTCCTTCATTTCCCTGCGGTCCGTCGCCACCCGGTTGGCCGTCAAAACCGCGGGGGATGTCGAAGATGAAGCGCACGTTGTTGCCATCAAAACTCACCTGCGCCGCTGCCGCCATGCCGGGGTCCAGCGTATTCGTCGCATTCACGAGGTAGCTCGTCACCGGCGTCGCACTCGCGCCATCGTTCCCACGCGGAATGCCAAAGCTGAAGTGCAGTACGCTGCCGATCACGCTGAGGCTCACGTTGGCGGCATCGCCGGGATTGAGAGCGGTGGTGTCATCGACTTGCGCGCTGGTGATGCTTTGAACGGCGTCGATGATGGCTTTGAGGCCGGTCAGTTGGCCGCGCATCTGCACGGCATTGAGCGGCGTGGTGGGCTGTGGTTCGTTTGGATCGTATGGCATGGGGTTTAGTGGATGGATTGTTCTGCGTTCTCAAGACCCTGACTCACCCGCAGCAGCAGGGTGACTCTCCGGCAAAAACACCCTGCCTATGCGACTGCCGTACCCTGACCCTCCTGTCGCAGCATAGGCACCCTCATCCCGGCACAGGTTGACTCACCTGCGGCAGCAGGGTGACTATCCGGCCAGACCACCCTGCCTATCCGCCCGGCACAGGGTGACTCACCTGCCGCCGCAGGGTGACGGTCTTTTCCTCCCACCCTGCCTATGCGGCTGACCCACCCCGAGGGTGCGGCTGCCGGGTGGTGGCTCCTGGCCGCCGCAGATCAGCTTCAGATGCAACAGCTCGCACTTCACCAGCAACTCGGCCGGAGTCAAAGGGGGGACGCGCTTCTGCTTCATGGCATCAAGGGGGCTTCATAAGCAGGTACCCGAAATAGCGGCGTTTGTGATAGACAAAATGCACGACGAGTGAAAAAAGCAGCGCCGCGCAAAGGCAGGGCCGCTTGGTCCCCCAAGCGCCACCGAAGTCACGGTGGCGTCGATCACACCTCCCGTTCTCCCCAGGTCTTCCGGCCTGACGGCGGCGCGTTGAGGACAACGCGCCCTACCCAAATCACCGCGTCACCGTCACCTCGGGCCGGGCTTGCTTGAGGGCGGCGATTCGGGTGGCCGTGGGCCAGGGCTTACGAATAGATGAAGTGCAGTTCAAATGATTCAGCGCTGTTCCGTAGTTCCGCCTTGAGGCGGTCTGGAGCTTTACGCGGATTCCGGCTAAAGCCGGTACTACTTAACAGCGCTGGGTAACGCGGTCATTCATGCCACTCGTTCACCGCCTCACCGTCACCTCGGGCCGGGCTTGCTGGAAGGCGGCGATGGCTGCTTCTGCCGGAGGATAGCCATCCTGGCTGTCAGCGGATCGAGGGTTTCGCTTCGCGGCTTCGCCGCCAGCCTTCGATGCACCGCAATCGGTCTTTGACCCAAACTCACCCTCTTTGCCAGGCATCTGGAGCGCTGCGCTGCGCGCAGAATTAAAGAGTAAAAGGATAAAGGGTACGAGCCTAGCCGCCAGACCCCACCACCAACACGAGACGGAACCCGTGGTTGTAGCTGCGAGCGCCGGGGAGAATGCGATGCCGACGCGACGACAGCAGAGAGCCGCGGACGTGGTCGACCCACGAACCGCCCCGAAGCACGCGGTCTTTTTTCGCATTGTCATACCAGTCCTCGCACCACTCCCACACGTTGCCGCCCAGGTCATAGAGGCCCAGCTTGTTCGGCTTGTAGCTCATCACCGGCGCCGTGGTCGGGAAGCCGTCGTCGTAACTATCGAGATACTGCGCGCTGCCGTTCGGCGCTTTGG
>Ga0209702_10000989_pt1 | contig 57910 bp, 46 predicted proteins | sample FRY01_FD_187210 | JGI IMG/M metagenome (GOLD analysis project Ga0209702, IMG submission 187210) | Freshwater microbial communities from Lake Fryxell liftoff mats and glacier meltwater in Antarctica - FRY-01 (SPAdes) (version 2) | ecosystem: Environmental > Aquatic > Freshwater > Ice > Glacier...
CCTTAAATTCGTCCGTGTATCGCTGCTTGCTCATATTCACCTCTCCTGGTGCCATTTTGTATGGCTGGAAGGTGTCTAGTAAAGTGGGGGCGATTCACAGACATACAAACGTTTGGCCATTTTGAGCTCAGGAAATTGCCACCATCACCATCGTGACCACATCGCAGCCAACCACAACTAGCCATATAAAGAAAGGGCTTCCCAATCACGGGAAGCCCTTTCTTTATATGGCGCGCCCGACTGGAGTCGAACCAGTGACCTCTGCCTTCGGAGAACAAATGTCAGAAAGAGGAGTTGTGACCAGACCTTGATCAGCAGCAATCCAATATACAAAAAAGCACCGAGATATTGCCCATTGGGTACTGGATTACTCGAGTGCCTCGTGATCATGGTGCTCCCGTAGTCTCTGTAGTATTCTTAAGAAGCTTTTTTTAACGTTTTTGCTATACGAATTGAGGTGTTTGGTGTGGGGCAGAAAAATGGTTTCGCTGATGTGTCGCATGCATTGAATGCCTTTGCGGAGGTTCGAGATTGGGAACAGTTTCATTCGCCCAAAAACTTAGCAATGGCTCTAAATGTTGAAGCGGGCGAGCTCCTGGAGCACTTCCAATGGCTAACCGAAGAGGCTTCAACCGAACTAGGTCCAGATAAGCTGGATGAAATCGCCAAAGAAATTGCCGACGTCCAAATCTATCTAATCCGCCTCGCGGACCAACTAGGTATCGATATTCTTGCTGCAACCGAAGCAAAAATGGCAGAGAATGAAAAGAAGTACCCAGCTGATGCTGTAAGGGGTAGCGCTAAGAAATATACGGAGTACTAATTCCAGGGGAGGAGCTAAGTGTTAGCTTATTCAGCTACCAAGAAAGAATTCGTTGAAGACGTTACCAATAACGTTATCCACATAAGGATCCAGGATTTACTAGGTCATCGCGTTGGTCAAAGCGAGATTCGCTCCTGGCGAAATTCTCTTAGGGCTATGGAGAGCGTGATTCGTGATGATGAGATACCTGATGATGCCGGTGTTTCTATCGAGTTTCGTATTCCGTTAACCAGTAAGCGCGTGGACTTTATCCTCACGGGGAAAGATGCCGAGCAGAATGAGTCTGCGGTTATCGTGGAACTCAAGCAGTGGGATGAGGTTAAGCCCACCGAAAAGGATGGCGTGGTTCGGGCTTTCGTAGGTGGTGGTGAGCGAGAGCTGACCCATCCTTCATATCAGGCATGGACATATGCCGCGCTTATTCACGACTTCAATGAAACGGTTCGCGAGGATTCGATAGCCTTGGCGCCCTGTGCGTATCTGCACAATCTTGATTCCGGCAATGTTGTTAACGATCCCTTCTATGCGGACCATACTGACAAGGCACCGACCTTTATTTCATCTGACGTGCAGCATCTTGCGGCATTTCTCAAAAAGTACGTGAAGTATGGCGATACAACCAACATCATGTATCGCATCGACAACGGCAAGCTTAAGCCGTCGAAGAATCTGGTTGATTCTTTGGTGTCGATGCTGAAAGGAAACGAAGAGTTTCTGATGATTGATGACCAGAAACTTGTGTATGAAACCGCGAGAGAAATGTCAGCCAAGGCTCAGGACGGGAAGAAGCAAGTTCTGATCGTAAGGGGTGGGCCAGGCACCGGTAAGTCGGTTGTCGCTGTGAACCTCGTCGTTGAGCTTACTAGGCAGGAGCTACTTGTTCAGTACGTTTCCAAGAATGCGGCTCCCCGCGCGGTCTATGCGGAGAAGCTGGCCGGTTATTTGCCATCGGGCCGGGTCAAAAATCTGTTCAAAGGCTCGGGCAGCTATATGAGTACCGAGACAGACCAGTTTGATGCTCTTATTGTGGATGAGGCGCACAGGCTTAATGAGAAGTCTGGTTTCTACGGCAATGAAGGTGAGCATCAGGTTAAGGAACTGATCAATGCTTCAAAATTCAGCATCTTCTTTATTGATGAAGACCAGCGGGTAACCTACCGGGATATCGGTGAAGTTAGTGTGATCAGAGATTTTGCTGATAAAGCAGGTTCTCATATAGAAGAACTTGAGCTTGCGTCTCAGTTTCGCTGCAATGGGTCTGATGGTTATTTGGCCTGGGTCGATAATGTATTGAATATACGTGAAACCGCTAACCCATCATTAGAAGGTATCGATTACGATTTTCGGGTATTTGCTGATCCGATCGCTTTGCATCAAGAGGTAAGGCGGCTTAATGAACCCGCTAATAAGGCTCGTATGGTCGCCGGGTATTGCTGGACTTGGCCGAGCGCTAAGGATGCGGCGGCTAAAGATATAGTTATCCCAGAATATGGTTATGCAGCCCAATGGAATCTCAAGAAGCATGGCAGTCTGTGGATTATGGAGCGTGAGTCTGTCGAGGAGGTCGGGTGTATCCATACATGTCAGGGGCTAGAACTGGATTATGTGGGCGTTATCGTGGGGCCCGATCTTGTGGTGCGTAATGGGGTGGTTGTTACAGATGCGACCCAGAGGGCGCGATCAGATGCCTCGATAAAGGGGTTTAAGAAGCATCTGAAAGAGAACCCAGACGAAGCCTTGGCTAAGACAGATATGATCATCAAGAACACTTATCGAACATTGATGACCCGTGGGCAGAAAGGTTGTTATTTGTTTAGTGTAGATCCAGAAACAAATGAATATTTTCGACGGTCTGCGGGACAGTATAGCCCTGCTGAACTCCTTCAAGCAGCAGAAGATCATCCGGATTATTAGGGATTTATAATATTTCTACACCTAATAAAGAATGCATCTTCTGTTGTCTGGATAGTGATCGAGTGTTTATCGACAGGTCTGTATATGCAGCTATCTGGGATGTTTATCCGGTTTCACCAGGCCATGCGCTAATAGTTCCGAAAGAGCATGTCGCTGAATGGTCTTCTGCTTCTACGGAATTGCAGCAAGAGTTGACTGCCGCGATAGCTGTTGTTCAATCTGAAATCGAAAAGCTTTACCAGCCCGATGGCTACAACGTTGGCTTTAACTCAGGTGCAGCAGCCGGCCAGACGGTCAACCATCTCCATATTCATATCATTCCACGGTATCTGGGTGATCTGCCTGATCCGCGAGGCGGCGTTCGTTGGGTAATTCCTGATAAGGCTAACTATTGGAGTGAATCGTGAGTGCGGCGAATGATGCTTCCCGCTCCTATCAGCAGATTCAGTTTTTGCGTAGTTTGCAGCGCCTGCTTGATGATGGTGATTTCTCGTCGACTTATAAATACGCTTTGCTGCTCGCATTGGCCGATCTCTCGGTAGAGGCAACCAGCACTTACGACCAGTCTCTGTCGATCTCGACTAACGATATAGCTATTAAGTTTATTGAGTACTACTGGCGGCAGGCCCGACCTTTTGGCGGGCGCCTTATACAAGACCGAGTCTTGTTTCAGAATGCCGGAAAGCATGCTGCAGTTGTTAGTGAGTTGCGTGTGCTCCAGTCCGAGCACTCAACAACTTTACCTGCATTGCGACGGGATTTATCGCAATGGGATGCCTTGGTTGGCAATGTGCGCCGCACTGTTTGCAAGATGCCACTTTGGAAGCTTCAAAACTTAGGGCAAGACGTTCGCGATGAGTTTTTGTATATGCATCCTGAGCGGGAGGGTGTCGTCGGTAGCATCGAGTTGCAGCCTGGAGTCGCCGGGTGCTTTCGGGAGTTCCATGGGCTGATCACAAACATGATTCGTGGTGCGTGGGTAAGAAAGGTGCAGTCGATCGAGGCTAACAGGGCATTGCTGGGCGAAGATAGCCAGCTTCAGACATTCCTATTCGGCAGCGAGCGAGCAGATCTATCTGCATTAGTACCCATATTGCATGCACATCAGGAAGGGCGATGTTTCTACTGTGATAAGAAGACCACTTCGAATCCGCAGGTCGATCATTTTGTGCCCTGGTCGAAGTACCCGAACGATCTCGGCAATAATTTTGTGCTTGCGCATACAGGCTGTAACAATAGTAAGCGTGATTATTTGGCGCATACTGATCACCTTGCTCATTGGCATGAAGTAAACATCGCTCAAGCAGAAGGCCTTACTTCCGCCTTTGGTGACTCGAATGTTTATTACGATGCGGCCGCATCATTGCAAATTACGCGATGGGCATATGAGTGCGGCGAGCATGCAAATGCGCTTATGTGGAGGTATGGTCAGCAACTGCAGTATTTTGAGCCTAGCTGGCGAGATTCATTTTTGTAGCTAATTCAAAGTCAGATTATTGATAGGAATCGTTAAGAATACACTTATGCAAAATGGTCTATATGAAACCCTCATCACCGATGCCCTTAGCGACGTCTTGTCGTCTATTGATGAGGACCTGCTGCAGCGTTCAAGCCTACGTAATGCCGATGCACCCGACCGTATTGCTCTGCATCTAGCGAAGTTAGTTGAGGCGGCTGTATCTTCGGTTGATGAAAGGCAGCGTGCTGAGGTGGGTTTGAAGTTGGCCCGCGAGTTAGCCGTGCAAATTGCTCTATTCGTTGAAAAAGAGGCCCTCTCATCTGAAGCGCCGGTGCTGAATGATTCGGTACTCTCTGCGATAATGTATCGAAACCCGGATGGCTCGCCGGCACCAGTTAATGCGCCGATGATTCCGTTGTTGGATACGACATTATTGACCAACTCGCCGGGTGAACCTCGTATTGGGCGTCAACTCGAAACCGAGATAGAGTCGGCGACCAGCATAGATGTGATTATGGCTTTTATTCGTCGTTCGGGCATTCGTCCGTTGTTGTCTGCTTTGCGACATCACTGCGAGCGGGGCCGGCCATTACGTATATTGACTACGACTTACACTAATTCGACCGAGCAGCTTGCGTTAGAGCAGTTGGCTGAATTGGGTGCCGATGTTCGCGTGTCTTATGACACCAGCGGTACTCGCTTGCACGCCAAAGCTTGGTTGTTTCATCGACCTGGTGATATGAGCACGGCGTATATCGGTTCATCCAATCTTACTCATCAGGCACAGCACACCGGTCTCGAATGGAATGTACGGGTGTCTGGCATTCGCAATGCTGCTGTCGTCGATAAGATGTCAGCCGTGTTTGAGAGTTATTACGCGAGTAGTGATTTCAAGCCATATGTAGCGGAAGAGTTTGCTGAGGCGACGACTGCTGAAAAGCCGGTTACTCCGTTAGCACCGATTGAGATTCGCTTATACCCATATCAGGAGCGCATGCTGGAGCAAATAGCGGTTGCGCGCAGCAAGGGCCAAAACGCGAATCTTTTGGTGGCGGCTACGGGCACCGGTAAGACCGTGATGGCGGCCGTTGATTATGCTCGCTTGGCAAAGCAGTTAGGTAGAGCACGTTTGTTATTTGTGGCGCATACCAAAGAGATTCTGCAGCAGAGTCAATTGACGTTTCGCTATGCTGTCCGCGATGGAGCTTTTGGCGAACTGTGGGTTGATGGTGAAAAGCCCACCCAATGGCAGCATGTGTTCGCATCTATTCAGAGCCTATCGGCTAATGGTTTGGCAGCACTTGCCGAAGATCACTTTGATGTCGTGATTATTGATGAAATTCATCATGGGGCGGCCAAATCCTATGAGACTTTGCTTCAACAGCTAAAGCCGAAACAGTTGTTGGGTTTAACAGCGACTCCTGAGCGGGCTGATGGTCAGGATATTTTGCAGTGGTTTGGGGGACGTATTGCTGCAGAGTTACGTCTCTGGGATGCGATCGACCAGCATCGTCTCGTTCCGTTTGAATACTGGGGTATTCATGACAACACCGATCTTAACAACGTCCCCTGGAAACGCGGGCGCGGCTATGATCCAGAGTCACTTGTTAATGTCTATACGGCTGATGAAGCATGGGCGAAGCTAGTTATTAGCCAGTTGCAACAGAAGGTCGATGATGCCAGAGAAATGAAAGCCCTAGGGTTTTGCGTCAATGTTGCTCACGCTAAGTTCATGGCCGATGTGTTTACTAAGTATGGTATTTCTGCGGTTGCGATTTCTGGTAATACGCCGAGGCAGGAGCGGCAGGCTGCTTTGAATAACCTGCGGCGCGGCCTTATCAATATTATGTTTTCGGTGGACCTTTTCAATGAGGGTGTCGACATACCCAACGTCGATACGTTATTGCTGCTTCGGCCCACAGAAAGCCCCGTTTTGTTTTTGCAGCAATTGGGGCGTGGGTTGCGAAAAGCTGAAGGTAAGGTTTCGTGTACGGTGCTCGACTTCATCGGGCAGCATCGCAAAGAGTTTAGATTTCATTCTAAGTTACAGGCCTTTATCGGAGGTTCTCGTAAGCATGTGGAGCGACAGGTAGAGCAGGGGTTCCCGTTTTTACCCACTGGTTGTCACATGGAGTTGGAAGCCAAGGCACGCGATATTGTCCTTAGAAGTATTCGCAATGCCATACCAAGCAATTGGCCGCGGAAGGTTGAAGAACTGCGTGCGCTCGCGGCTGAAGGTGTTACTGGCCTAAGTGGCTTTTTGGAGCACTCGGGTTTAGAGCTTGCTGATATATACAGCAAGTCCAACGGCAGGGCTTGTTGGTCGGACTTGAAAGCGGCGGCAGGTTTGGATGTGTTGGCAAGTGGACCTGCAGAATTAACTTTGCGCAGAGCTGTTGGACGGTTGCAGCATGTGAATGATGCATTTCGCCTGAACGCTTATCGCCGTTTGCTGAATTCTGATACCGCCCCTTTATATGCTGACGTGACGACGCCGGATGCACGTATTGCCCGCATGCTGGTGGGACAGTTATGTGACTCGGTGGATACCAAGTTGTTGCCCCGCGATGCATCGCTGCAAGCAGGCCTTAGCTTAATATGGCAGCACCCGCAGATACGGGCTGAGTTACTGGAGTTGTTTGATGTACTTGAGACCTTGGTAGATCACTTGAATAGCACTATTGATTCTCACCCGGATGCACCATTACAAGTTATGGGCCGCTATACGCGGATCGAGATTTTGGCAGCATTGGAGCCGAAAGACCTTGCCCGCCCGCAGGTATGGCGAGAAGGTGTGAGGTGGCTGTCTGCAATCGATACTGATGTTATGGCTTTTACGTTAGATAAAACTGATGGGCAGTTTTCGCCTACGACACGTTATAACGATTATGCGATTACGCCCGAGCTTATTCATTGGGAAACCCAGAGCACAGTAAGTGCAGTTAGCCCAACTGCAAAACGCTATTTGAGTCAGCGGGAGTCAGGTGCGCACGTTATGCTATTTGCCCGTGAGGACAGCAGTACTGCATCCTTCTGGTTGCTGGGTACTGCGGGCTATGAATCGCACGAAGAGGGTAAGGAGCGTCCGATGGCGATTGTGTGGCGACTGCAGCAGCGTCTGCCTGGGGATTTATTTGCTGCATTTGCCGCAGCGGTTGCCTAGTCAATACTTGTAACCTTCCATTTTTCTGGATAGCTCAAGCTATGCGTCCTTATTATCGCCAGTTTCAATATGTGGCACTTTTTACGGCGTTGTTTTCTGCATGCGGCTGCTCCCCGTCATCCAATGATTCAGATCAATCTGCCTCAGTTGCCGATGTAACTCACGAAGCAATCATTAATGCCGACAGCGAACCCCAGAACTGGCTCGCCCACGGTCGCACCTACGACGAGCAACGCTTCAGCCCCTTAACTCAAATCACCCCCACTAACGTTGCTGAGCTCTCGCTGGAGTGGCACTTAGACCTGGGTACTCATCGTGGTCTTGAAGGCACGCCTATTGTTGTTGATGGCATCATGTACCTCAGTGGTGCGTGGAATAACATCTATGCGGTTAATGCCAAAACCGGTGAGCCGCTTTGGCATTACGATCCTAAAACCTCGCGGCCTTGGGTGGCGGCTAATGCCTGTTGTGATGCGGTGAGTCGTGGTCTTGCTGTGTGGGAGGGCAAGGTGATTGCTGCCACGCTCGATGGTCGGTTGTTGGCGTTGGATGCAGCAACCGGTGAGCTGCTGTGGTCGGTGCTGACTATTGATAGGAGCATGCCTTACACCATTACCGCTGCACCGCGGGTTATTCAGAGTGCCGATGGCCTAGGTACTGAGGGCAAGGCTCGCGTGCTGCTGGGTAACTCCGGTGCCGATTACGGGGTGCGGGGTTATGTGTCGGCGTATGACGTTAACACCGGTTTGCTTGATTGGCGCTTTTATACCGTGCCTTCTGATCCGTCTTATCCCCAAGCTACGCCCGAGCTTGAGATGGCGGTTAAAACCTGGTCGGGTGATGAGTGGGTGAAGACCGGTGCGGGTGGCACGGTCTGGAATGCGATGGCCTTCGACCCTAATGCCAACCTGTTGTACTTCGGTACCGGTAACGGCACGCCGTGGAGTAGGGAGCTGCGCAGTCCCGGTGGTGGCGACAACCTGTTTCTGTCATCCATCATTGCGGTTAATCCCGATACCGGTGAGTACGTCTGGCATTACCAAACCACACCGGGTGAATCGTGGAATTTCTCGGCGGTGGAGTCGATTATTCTGACGGATCTCGTCATTGACGGTGAACCCCGCAAGGTGCTTATTCAGGCACCGAAGAACGGCTTCTTTTATGTGTTGGATCGCCTCACCGGCGAACTGCTTTCAGCTGAAAAATACATCAATGCCAACTGGGCGAGCCATATCGATATGGACACCGGTCGACCGGTGGAGTATCCGTTTGCCCGGTATAAAAACGAAGGCCGTTTGGTTGTGCCGGGGCCCTCAGGCGGGCACAGCTGGCATCCGATGTCTTACAGCCCGCTGACCGGGCTCGCGTACATTCCGGCGTTGAGTGTGCCGGGTTATTACAACCATGACGGTGGCTACAGTTATCAACCGTTGGCACAAAACACCGGTATCGAAGAGGGTGTGGCCAACTACAAAGCAAAGAACCCGCAAGACGTTCGGCAGAAGCTGCGCTTTGGTGTGCGCTTGCTGGCATGGGATCCGGTAGAACAACAAGAACGGTGGGCGGTGGATCACGGTGATCTGGGTGCAGGTACGTTGGTTACGGCCGGTAATTTAGTGTTTCAGGGGCTGGCAAACGGTAAGTTCTTTGCCTACACCGCCGACACCGGTGAGCGGCTCTGGGGTTACGACACCAAGACCTCGATGATGGCCGCACCCGTTACCTATGCTATTGATGGCGAGCAGTACATTGCCGTGCTGGTGGGGCGTGGCGGTGGTGCCGGCTTGGTGGGTGGCCCGACAGGCAAAGCCTGGAACGGCGTAGTCAACGAAAACCGAGTGCTCGCCTTTAAGCTGGGTGGCACCGACACACTGCCCGAGAAACAACTCATTCCTAAAACAGTAAACGTGCCCGTGGCATTAGAAGCGTTAGCTGCTGATAAACCGTTAGTAGAGCAGGGCAAGCGGGTCTATCAACAATACTGCTACATGTGTCACGGCGTAGATGGCATGTCCGGCGGTGTAATCCCCGATCTACGTTTCACCCAAGCCGACACCTACGACGAATGGCAAAACATCGTGATAGGCGGTAGCCGTGCCAACAACGGCATGCGTTCGTTTGCGGGTGTCATTACCGTTGAAGAAGCGATGGCCGTAAGGGCCTATGTGGTGAGTCGGGCGTTGAGGGCGAAGCCTAAGTCAAAACGTTAGCCATCATGATGAAACGTTGTACGGCTGCCAAAGGAAGAGACTATCAAAACTTGCGGTTCACGTAAGATAGGGTGCTAGTATTGCTGCTCGTATTCTATAACTATAGGGCTTATGTCAGTGCCTAAGAAAAAGTCCGACGTCGTTCAGGTTAAAAACCCTAAAACAGGTCATTACGTAAAAATTGATCGTGCTCAGGGCAAGATCGTTGCGCATAAAAAAAGTGATGGCCCGTACAAGAACGTAGCGATTGCACGTAAAAAGAAATGATCTTTTACAACCCGCTGACTGGCGAGGTTGACCACACGCCGGTAAAGCATCGGCCTCGCACCTGTTTTGTTCTGACACAGTTGGGTGGTACAAAAACCCCAGAATTGCTGCGTATGCGCGAGAGTGTAGAGGTGGTCTTAGCATCGCGTGATATAGCTGTTATTGACGCCGCTAGTGTCACAACAGGTAAAGATTTTTTGCTGAAGATATGGAAGCTCATTTATTCCGTTCCCATGGTTGTCGCGCTTTTTGAGCGGTATACGCCGGTTAAGACTCTTCACAACATCTACTATGAGTTTGGTATTGCTCAGGCAATGGGCAAAGAAACGATGGTTGTTGTTGGTGAAAATACAGATGTTCCAAGCGATTTGATGCGTACGGAATATATTCCGTACGATCAGGGCTTTGATAAGAGTTTCGCGCAGTTTTTACATGAATATGAGCAGTTATCTGGCTTCTACGAAACGATTTCTGAACAGCTTGATAACAACCCCGTGCTTGCGATGGATTATTTACGTCGATCCTTTCTTATTTCTGGTGATGAGGCCGTAAGAAGCCGAGCTCAAGCGATAGTAGACCAAGGAAATTTTGATGGTCGAGCTCGAAACAGTGTCGAAGTATTGCTGGCTAGTTTTTAGATACAATCCAACAGGAAGCTTATTAAAGGCTGTTTTGTAAGGATAAGACCAGAGTTGAGTTTTTGTTAAAAGACAATGATGTGAGCAATAAGACCTTCCGCGCTAACGTCGACAAGATTGATAATGCATCTTCCTGAAAAGTACACTAAAGCTCAGGTGGAGACTTTAGTGTCCGAGATAAACCAATGAGCTTCTTGACGTCATCTAAAAAATACACAGACTCTCCATTTTCTAACTCTATTCGAGATGCGAAATCGAAGGAGAGGAAGCGTGTATATGATGCTGTTTTAGAAAAGGCGATAGCTGATCAGAATCAGATAATAAAGACAGCCGCTGACGCTGAATAATAGTTCGACATTTCCGTATACCAATAAAAAAGCCTCGCATTGCGAGGCTTTTTTATTGGTGGAGTTGCCGCTAGTTACGCAGCACCCGAATGCTGTTGTCGAGGTCACCACTGATATAGAGCGTTCCATCGGCACCCTGAGCCACTCCGCTCGGCAGGTGAATGGGTCCGGGTGCGTTGGCAGCAGCGTGGCCCACTGGCAGTTCTGTGGCCAGTACCTCCACGCTGCCGTTAGCGGGGTCTACCGCCAGCAGTCGTTGCTTGCCGACTTCCACCACGGCGATGCGGCCGTCGCTCATGAGGGTAATGCCTTCGGGTTGTGCTAAACCCGAGACAATAAGCGTGCGCGTTTGCTGTCGGTTGTTTTCGATAGGGTTGTCGGCCAGAATCTCGATACGCGTGATGCTGCCGGTGAGTGATTCGGCAACGTACACGGCGTCTTGCTCGTCATTAGCCCAGGTCACTCCTACCGGGCCAGCCAGATCTGTTGCAATAATATTCCTAAGCTTGCGATCGGTACGATCTAACTGCACCAGTGTGCTGCTGGCATAATCGGTAATGAGCGGATTGCCAGCCGTGGTAAGGACAATGCCCAATGCGCTTTTAATGTCGCGCCATTTGACCAGCGTTTTACCGGTCTTACGATCGACCAAGTAAACGCTGGGTCGCACCACCACATCGGTGAGTGCAAAGTAGTCAGCATTGGCGGCAGCGGCAACCGAAGCCGCCGGAAAACCGAAGCCGGTAATATCGAAGGTGCTGGTGACCGCACCGCTTTGTGTATCGACCATGCGATAGCCATAACCATCGGCCACCAGCAAGGTTTCGCGGCCGTCGTGAGTCGTAATGGCCATGCCGCCCGGTGCGGCCAGATAGCCATCAATCAGGGTGGTGTGTTGCCCCGTTGCCGGGTCCACTCGTTCGATCGCCGAGTGCGCTGGCCGGCTGATGTAGATCATGCCATCCGGGCCAACCGCCAGGTTGTCGATGGGTGGTGTCACAGTGGTCATGCGTTCTGGACTTTGCCAGCTGTTGTCAGCGCCTTTAGCAATGCGCCACAGATCGCCACTAACCCAGTCTATGGCCCAGACGTTGCCTGCTGCATCCAGATTTACCGCAACCACTGTGCCCATGCCGCCACCAATTACAGTGACTTCGCCTGTTTCGATATTTATTTGGGCGACTTCGCCATTGTTAACCAGCGGCCCATACAGGGTGTTGTCATCACTGATCTCAAAACTATTGAGGTTGCCGATCTTGCTGGCAACGAGTCGCGGCTCACCGTTTAACGCCAGGTTTTCATCAACCGGAAATTCATACAGTTTGTCGAAACCAATTTGGGCGGCAAACAGGCGGCCGTCAGTTGTGAAGTACACCGGGTTTATGAGTGCGTAATCGCTGACTACAGTCGTGACCGTGCCATCGTTCTGCAAGGCCCGAATCTCTCCACCCACCAGTGCTGTCCAGACCAGCCTGCCATCCGGTGCAAACGCCACATCGTCGGCTTCACCAAAGGGGGCGGGCACCACCACTTCGACAGCAGCGGTGCTCACATTAATGCTAAACACCGTTTGCGCACCCACACTGCCGGCGTACAGATCACCGTCGGGGCCAAACGTAATGCCATTCGGGGCGTGCAGGGCACTGCCGGGCACCAGGGTTTGCAGTTGGGCCGTGGCCGGGCCGCTATCGGAAGTGCAGGCGCTGGTGAATGTGGCAAGCAGCAGGGTTATCGCGAGTAGTTGATTATTCATAGCTGCATTCTACCCGATGTGTGCCAGCAACTACCGGCGGTGCAAAAGCCCATGGGCAATGGTGCACTTTGTTTTGAATCGACAACCGTTTTGCGGTCGATGCCCCTGTTACTCGAGCCCCTGCATAAGAATAAAGGGGCCGGTGCTCGCGGCCTTGCGCCGCTGGCGGGCCGTGGTGTATTCAGGGGCGTTATACTCGGCATAAAATGCCGTGCTGGAGGCAAACTGCAGAATGACGGTGCGTGGGTAAGTCACCTCACCCTCAACGGCGTCAGGCATCTCATTCAGTGCTAATAGCACCGCCTTATGCGTTTCGAGTGTGGCAATGGCGGCGGCAATGTACTGATCAAAGGGTTCACTATTGTCAACGCGCCGTGGGCAATGGCATAAACCGTTATCTTTAGCGGTGTCCTTCACCGTTGATGTACTCGCGGCCGGGGTTGGCCCACGGGTACTGGCGCAGGTACTCAAAATATTTTACCAGTTCACGATCGCACTCCAGCAACGCGCCCTGCACAAACCGAATGTTCTGATAAACGCTTTGGTCTTCCGACATGATTTGCATGTTCATGGCTTTGAGGCCATCGAGTACGGCCTGATAGGCCTCGGGCGAACCGTTTGGCACATCGGCCTTCTTGACCACATTAATACGGTAGGCCTCACACGAATTAGGGCCCAGCGGCACCAGGCAGGCCATGATACCGGTCCACATGTCGTTGATAACGGTTTCCAGTTGCACGATGTTGGTGCCATAAATATTGGCATGCAGTTCTTTGAACACGCCCGATGAATCGAAGTACAACTCTTTATCCACCGAGTAATGGCCCGAGTGATTAGTGAAGGTCATGGGTGGAATTTTAAATTGCGGTGCAAATTCTGGCCCATGCAAGAATTGCGTGTGATTAAGATCGGGCGTTTGCGCAATGATCACCCACGGGTCTACCTCAAAATGCACCGGCGTCTTGAAGGCATTAAAAGCGATCTCATCATCCGGCAGTGAAAAATCCGGAAAATCGAAGTGCGGTTCTTTGCCGTTGAAGGCAAACACCAATCCGTAACGTTCGTAGGTTGGGTAGCGGAAGAGTTTGGCCCCTGCAGGCGGTTTTTCACCGTTACCAATTTTTACGGCCTGACCGGAACCGTCGTAATGAAAGTGATGGTAAGGACAGCGCACGAGGCCATTCACCAACACGCCGCATTGCAGATCGACGCCCAGGTGCGCACAGTAGGCACTGGTTACGCAGGCTTCTCCGTTCTCATCGCGAAACGCAATGACCCGTCCGCCCAGAAACGCCCGGCCAACAATGGCAGCTTCGCTGAGTTCCTCGGCAAGGCAAACAGGAAACCAGCTTTGCGAATAAAGCCCGTTCTCGCCTTCGGCGGGCAGGGCGCGGGCGGCGCGGGCATCTACATCAGTATTAGCGTTCATGGTGTATTCACCTTCTTGAAATGGGCGCTGTTCGGATTAGGTATTAAGCCTATACGCAAATTAACGTATAACGGCGGCATTAACGACATTCTACAGATACGGCGTTTATGGCTGTTCTGCTATTGGTTAGGCGGGGACATTGGTGTCTTCTGTTCCTCCGGGTGTTCCTCCGTGTCTTGCGCCTGGTTTGCGGCGCACCCAAAGCCTGATGATAGCGGCGCTCATGACCGCTAAAAAATTACGTTAATGCGCAAGCCTTAAAAAGGCAGTTCAATGGCATTTTTTGCAGGGTAAGATGGACTCACAGCTCGCCGCCTCATTGGTGGCTCACATTTATCCATCGTCGTTTAACGATCGCCGTTTAACGACCCCCGTTTTAATGATTAAGGAAAATACCATGGCAGATACCATTCTAGTGTTCGGCGCCAGTCAGAGAACCGGCTTAGAAGTCAGTAAAATTCTTGCCGGTCGTGGCGACAAGATTAAGGTGTTTGTGCGGCCGACGTCAGACATTGCGGCGCTTAGGGCACTCGATGTTGAGTTTGCAACGGGTGATGCGATGGATGCCGATTCGGTTGATGCGGCCTTCGTATCAGGCGATATACGGGCGGTTATTTGCACCATCGGCGGCTCCCGTGGCGAGCCACGCCCCGATGTGGAGGGCACCCAAAATATTGTGGCCTCGGCGTTACGCCACGGCGTGCACCGCATGGTGCTGGTAACGGCTATTGGTGCCGGCGACAGTCGCGAGGTGCTCACCGAGAACGCCTGGAAATTTTTAGGCCCGGTGATGGAAATGAAAACCAAAGCCGAGGCCTGCCTGATAGAAAGCAGCCTGCAGTGGACCATATTGCGTCCCGGCGGTATGGCATCGGAGCCGGCCACGGGCACGGCAATCAAAACTGAAGATCACACCACTATGGGCATGATCCAGCGTGCCGATCTGGCCGCGTTAGTGGTCGAGTGTCTGGATGATCCAACGACCATGGGCAAGATTTATCACACCTTCGATCCTGAGGCTAAAGAACAACCGCCGTTACAGCGTGGTGTGCAGCCGCCGTTGGATGCGGTAAAACCTTAAACGGTAAAACCTTAGGCTGCAAAACTCTAGGCTTCAAACCCCTAGTCTGCAAAACACGAGTCTGCAAAACATTAGGCGGCAACAGTTCCATTGAGGTTGTTCGCCTAATCTTGCGGTTTGTCGCACAAGCCTTTTCGGCCCAAAAACCGCTCGGCATTCTTGCACAGTATGCCTTCGAGCTGAGCTTCGCTTAAAAACTCAGCCGATTCATAGGCGGCCAATGCTTTACCGAAGTCATGGCCGTCACTGCCGAATAGAATGCGGCTGCTCAGGCCTGCATCGGCGTATTCTTTAATAAGCCGATGAAACTTCTCCCGGGTGTAGGCGAGTTGCCACGGGCTTATATCAACGTACACCTTAGGAAACTGAATGAGCAGGTCCAACACCTCGGGGTACACCAGCGGGTTGGCGTGCATGATCTGCACGTTCAGTTTCGGGTAGCGAATTAGAATGTCTTCGAGCAGCAGCGGGTTGCCGTTAGCCAGTCGAAAAGCCGGACAGCACAGGCGGGCGGTGAGCGGCGGGCCCGATTGCGTGTGAAAGGCCACCGGAATACCGAGCTCTTCGGCCAACGCATAGTAGGGGTGCATTTGCGGGTCATTAAACGAAATACCGGCGTATTGGTTGTACAACTCGCCCATCACGGCGTAGTTGCCTGAAGCATATTGAGCTCGTAGCCAATCGATGTCGGGGAAGTTGCCGTCTGCTGAAGCGTGTTCGGGCCGATAGCAACTGTAGCGGCGGGAGCTCGGGTTTTTACCGGCAACGCACGGAAAAATGACGCCTTTGAGCAGCTCGGTTGATTCAAGCTTTGCCGGCCAGGCATCCAGATACGCCTCCGGACCGCTAATGGCAGCCAACACAATGTTGTACTCTTGAAGTGCGGCCATCGCTGCAGCCGTTGTCGCCTGATTGCGGGGCAGCTCGGGCCCGCCGCTTTCAGCGCCTGGCAGGGCGTGAAAGTGCATGTCGATTACCGGGCCTTTGTACGCGAGTGTTGGCAGCGGCAGCAGCGCCATGAGCAAAATTAACAAGGCTTTATTCATGGCAAGAGTATAGCGGGGTATTCGCCCCAATTTGCAGAAACCGTGGGCATTAGCCGCCGCTCTGAAGCGCGGCGGCGCGCTTGCGACACTGCAAAATCCAGTCTGAGTCCATTGTTGCAGGTTAAGATAGCCGCATGGCTAGCCGACTCATTGTTGCTGTTCTGTGCGTGCTGCTGAGCGCTTGTGTTCAGCCGCCGGCTTACGATGCAGCCACGCTGCAGCGTTGGAACGAGACCAAGGCTGAGCTTGGCGCAACCTTCGCGGGCAGTCCGGCGTGGCAGGCGCATATGGATTTTGTTGAAGCCGGCTTTGCCGCCGCCGGTGTTATTGCGACAGAAAAATATCCCGCACCTTACCGGCGCTGGTGGGCGTCCGACCAGCCGCAGCCTGCAGAGCGCAGCCTGATAATAGCGGGGGAGTCTTTAGCGGTTGCATCGTATTGGGCCTACTCGGGCAGTACGCCAATGGGCGGCGTTACCGCACCGTTGCTGCTTTATAAAAAGGGCATGAGCCGTGAGCAACTGGCCGGGCACGTGGTGGTGTTTCAGGTCGGGCCGGTACCGACAGCGATGGATAAAATGTTTAAGGTCGGTCGCGAATACGCCACCGATGATTTTGCGAGTGTCGATACAACACTAGGCGATGACCAGTGGTACCAAAGCAATTACGTAACCCGCTTTGGTCGCTTTGATAATGCATTGCGCGACAGCGGCGCAGTCGGCGCCGTGGTGGTGTTCGCCATGAGTGCACAACGGTTATCGGGGCTGTACACCTTTCCGTTATTGGAGCTCGGCATTGTCGGTGTGCCGGGTGTGTATGTTGATGCAGCAACCGGTGCCAACGTACTGGCCGCCGCGGCCGCCGGTCGTGAAGCCACGCTCACGCTAATCGCCCACCAAGAACAAGTGGAACCGTATTTCTACACGGGCGTGTTGCCGGGTAAAGACTACGGCACGCCGGCGGACGAGCAGGTACTGCTGGTCACTCATTCAGACGGTCCTAACCTCACACAAGAAAACGGCACCCTCGGCATTCTGGCGTTGCTGCGGCATTACGGCCGCATTCCGCAGGCGCAACGACCGCGCAGTTTGCGTGTGGTGCTAGATCCGCAGCATTACTCGCCGGGTCGTCACACCCTTAACTGGTATGAACGCCATCCTTCAATCATGCAAACGGTGGTCGCGAGCCTTGGCGTAGAGCAGATCGGCCAGCGCGAGTACGGGGAAAATGCAAACGGCTATGGTTTAACCGGTGCGGCGGAACCGTGGATCATTTACGCCCGCAATGATCCGCAACTCATCGAGACGGCCGTTAATGCCATTAACAGCAGCGGTCTGCCGCGCACCGAATTGCGCGTACCAGAAAAAGACGGGCAGGGGCGCTGGACGGGTCTGGGTGACATTGCGCTTAAGCAGGATCTGATCGGCTTCGCGACGCTCTCAAACATGAGCGGCTACTGGGGTACCACAGCCGGCATCGAGAGTTTCGATGCCGGGCTCGCCACCCGACAAATGGATTGTCTGGTGCTGCTGCTAAATGCCGTTATGACGGCGGAGGCGGCGACAAGTTAGGGGGTTGAAGCACCGGTGGTTTTTACTCTGACCCTATTTATTGTGACGCTCTCATACATGAGCGGCTACTGGTGCGCCACAGCCGGTATCGACAGTGTCGATGCCGGGCTCGCCACCCGACAAATCGATTTTCTGGTATTGCTGTTCGATGCACTGATGACGGCGGACTCACCTGCTAGCTAGCAATGGTAGTTTTTATACTGGTTCTATTCGCTGGCTCTATTTGCAGGCTCCCTTTATTTTTATCCGTTTTTCACTCATTACTACCGCTGCAAATCGCAGGCGGGCGCGGTAGAGTGGCGTGGTATTTTCGGGTGAATGAAGGGCAGAATTGCACGTGGCTAAAAATGTATTGGCATTTATAGATTTTGAGACTACCGGCTTGTCGCCTGACAACGGCGACCGCCTGATTGAAGTGGGTGTGGTGCTGCTTCAGGCGCAGCAGATCGTCGATCGCTATCAGAGTTTTATTAATCCGGGTATCGCGGTGCCCGGTTTTGTTACCCAGCTTACGGGCATCAGTAGCAGTGATGTACGCAGCGCGCCGGAATCCAGCCAGGTGCTGCAAGAGCTGCACCGTTTTTTGGGCGGTGTGCCTCTTGTTGCTCACAACGCTTCATTCGAACAGCGCTTTCTCGATGCCGAGTACTCGCGGGTAGGGTTGCAGCGCCAGCAGCCGCTTATCTGCACCCTGCGCGTGGCCCGGCGCGTGTATCCCAATGCCCCCAATCACAAGCTGGGCACGTTGGTAAATTATGCGAGTGTGCCGCACTCGGGCCGTTTTCATCGTGCCCTAGATGACGCCGAGATGACGGCGGGGCTGTGGTTACGGATGCGGCAGCGGGTCATCGAGAATTTCAGTCTGAGTTCGGTTTCAGATGAGTTTATGCAGCAAATCCAGAGTGTTCCTATTAACGGCGGGCTGGCGTCGTTGGTGTCGCGATCTGCCGCCTAACGCTCGTTGGGCTGGTCATTTTCGTGCCGGCTGATAATGGGTCAGTGCTGGTTTTCAGCCGCATCGCTCGGGGGCCCAGCCGCATCACCATCGCTTTCGCACTGTTTGTGGTATGTGCAGGGCGGCGGTGTTATAAAACGCTGACCAATAAAAAAAGAAACGCACAAGAGGGACTCGTATGAACGTTGAAGAAATGCTGGCCGGCGCGCAATGCTGATGCACTCGAATACGTCCGAATCCTGATAAAGGCTGTGCTCATATTAATTATTGGCCGGTTTCTGGCGCGCTTTGCGGCCGATATGTCGGGCAAGCTAATGGCCCGCAGCGGCATGGATGGCATGCTGTACAATTTCTTGCGTAACATCATCTATTCGGTGCTGCTGGCCTTTGTGGTCATTGCACCCATCAGCGCATTGGGTATTCAGAGGGCGTCTCTGGTTGCCGTGATCGGTGCGGCAGGCATTGCCATTGGTTTTGCCTTGCAGGGTTCGCTGGCCAACTTCGCGGCCGGTGTGCTGATGATTATCTTCCGGCCCTACAAGCTGAACGATCTGGTCAATGTTACCGGTACAGAGGGCTTTGTTGAAGAAGTTGATGTCTTTACCACTGTGTTGCGGCTACCGGACAAAACCAAAATTATTATTCCTAACGGCCAGATCATGAGCGACAAGATTATTAACTACATCGATGCCAACTGGCGGCGTATGGAATGTATTGTTGGTATTAGCTATGGCGCCAGCATCGATGAAGCGCGCAACGTAATTCTGGCGGCGGCTAAGGAGAGCAAGTACGTAGTCACCGATCCCGAACCGCAGGTTACTGTGACCGAGTTGGGTGACAGTTCGGTGAATCTTGCCCTCCGGCCCTGGGTAGAATCGGCGAGCTACGCACCAGCCTCACACGAAATCAATGAGCGGGTAAAAAAGCGCTGGATGCCGCGGGTATTAGCATTCCGTTCCCGCAACGTGATGTGCATATTATTAGCAAGTAGTGCCTCGCGAGGGCTGTTTGATAGCCTCCGTGCTCTTAAACCTCCAACTAATTGTGCCTAGCGTATGAGCAATAACCTGAAGCAGCTAAAACAACGCATCATCGATGCTCTCGGTACCTGGGGGCTGGGTATTGTGGTCATTGCGGCCGGCTTCCTCTTTACCTACCAGTTTGTGCAGCCTGCACCGCCGACCAGCATAGTGCTGGCCACGGGTCAGGATGGTGGCGCGTACCGCTACTTCGGCGAGCAATTTGTCGAGTACCTGGCCGCTGAGGGTATCGACGTCGAGCTGCGCAATACGGCGGGCTCGGTCGAAAACCTGGCGCTGCTCGAAAGCGGCAGCGGGATCGATCTGGCGTTTGTGCAAGGTGGGTTGGCCACGGTGGAACCTACTGAAAACGTGATGGCACTGGGTTCACTTTATTTAGAACCGTTGTGGTTGTTTGTGGGGGAGGGTGTCGTCATAGCCTCACTGGACGAGCTTCGCGGCAAGCGGATTGCGGTGGGTGCCGAGGGCAGTGGTACTCGTGCGGTGGTGGTAAACCTGCTGTTCGCCAACGGCATTACCCCGGACGACGCCGAGTTTTTGGGGCAGAGTTCTAACCAGCTGGGCGATAGTTTTGCCAGCGGAGCCATTGATGCCGCGTTTCTTATTGGCGGCCCCGATTCCGCCATGGTTGGCAGTTTGTTGAACCAACGCAGCGTGCAGCTGCAGAGTCTTGAGCGAACCGCCGCTTACGTGCGCATCTATCCGTATTTCTCAAGTGTGACGTTGCCCGAGGGGGTTATCGACCTGCGTGCGGATCTGCCGGCGCAGAGCGTCAATACCGTGGCGTTAACCGCCATGCTAGCGGCTAATCGTGAGTTGCATCCGGCACTGGTTGATCTGTTACTAATGGCAGCCGCCGATATTTTTGGCGGGCATAGTTTGTTGTCCGATGCCGGTGAGTTTCCCACGTCACGTTACGTCGATCTGCCGCTCAGTGAAGAGGCCGAGCGGCATTTTAAAAACGGCCCGCCATTTTTAATGCGGTATTTACCGTTCTGGGCAGCCACCTTAGTCGATCGTTTGTGGATCATGCTGCTGCCGGTTATTGGTCTGGCCATACCGCTGTTTAAACTGCTGCCGCCGGCGTACCGCTGGCGAATTCGCCAGCGCTTATTAAGCCTGTATACCGAGCTTGAGGCGATTGACCCGTTGGTCAACCTTGTTGCCGATGATGCCGACCGCGCCGCCCGTATGGAACGGCTGAATAGTCTCGATGCGGCTTCGGTGATTGGTTCGGTGCCTAAAACCTACACCGATGACATTTATAAGCTGCGGCGAGATATCGATTTGGTGCGCCGGCGCTTGTCTCAGGGCTAGGCGGCTTGGTGGAGTGCGCCGCTGCCAACGGCGCGTGCGGCAGCAATGCTCAGTAAGCGTGCTTGGGGTGCCTTTTGCCTCTATTTACGCTCGTGCCACGCTCTTGCCACTCAGAGCAAAACACACGGTTCTGCCGGTTGCTTCACGTCCGGATCTGATGAGTCGGCCGCCAGTACTGAATAGATGTGGCAACTTCACCCATCAGCGGTCGATTATATTCAACATAATCGCTTCTGAGGCCGCTCCTGATCAATCGGTATTCTGTGCTTTATCGGCGTTATGTTGAGTAGTCGTTGCTGCTATTGCTGGGTTGCGGCGGATAGCGACCTGCATTATGTGAAGTGATATTGAAAATGTGATGGGCTAGCTAGCTTTACGTGCAATTTAGTGTTGGATGGCAGGCGGCGTAATGTTAGAGTCATTCCAGCCAATAGAAATCGGCGCCTAAGACCGTCGGCGTAGGTGTCGAGTAGTTGAGTAGCTCCGAATCCAACGAATAGAGCAACTCCTAAAATAAGACGTTCGGCTGCAGGTGGAGAACCCATGAATACATTAATTGTTAGCGTTGCGATAGCTTCTTTTGCAGTAGCATCCGGTGCACAAGCAGCACTGATTGATCTGACTACTGCGGGCGATTCAGCCACCATTAATGGGGCGTTGTTCGAAACCTCCGATCCGAATACCGGTGCTGGTTCAGGCAATATCGATTCGTTCTTGCGAACTCAAAACTCGCCCAGCGAATTTGGTTTTAACACTGACGGTGCACTCACACTTGATCAGAAATCGGGTCCTTTTACACGCCTTTACAACTCGGTGAACTTACCGTATTGAGTGTTGGTGGCGTTGAGTATTTCCAGTTGCAGCTCGACATTAATGAGCCCGGCGGCAATAAATCGCAGATCACTTTGCAAGAACTGGAGTTGTGGGTAAACACCACCACCGGCGCTGATGACGATTACAGCGATGGCCTTGGTACCAAAATCTATGATCTTGGTGGCGATACAGTTGAAATGAACGGCGGTGTTGGTTCAAACGGCAGTGGCGATTTCGATTACGACGTGTTGTTTGCGGTGTCATTGCTTTCAGGTTACAACGCTGGCGACTACCTCTATTTGTACAACGTGTTCGGTAATACCGATACGATGAGTTCGCCTTCTGAGGCAGGCTTTGAAGAGTGGGCAGCATCAACCGGCGGCACAACCTTTGTTCCGGTACCTGCAGCCGTCTGGTTGTTCGGTTCGGCGTTAGGTCTGCTCGGCTGGTCACGCCGCCGCACAGCGTAAGACGCCATCATTATAAGAACATTGAAACCCGCTTCGGCGGGTTTCTTTTTGCCCGGCATTTGGCAATGCATAATCGTGTGTATGCGGCGGGTGTAATACATCGCCCATCAATCACCAGACTGCCATTCTGAGCACAAAGTACATTCGATCGCATTGTTTCTTTTGCACACTGCGATACTATGAGCCCACAACGTTTACTCCGGAGTTCATCCATGCACCGCTTGCTGCCTTTCATCGCCGTCTTACTGTTGCAACCTGTATTTGCTCAACCCGTGACCTTTGCCGGCCCCACCGACCCCAACTTCTGTCAGTCGGTGCAACAGTTTATGGCGAACACCACCATGAAAAGCGACAACACACTGTTCACCGACATGCCGGAATACCGCCATTCAAAACCCATGGTCGATCCATTGCAGACCTTCCAGGTGGTGAGCTATGCGGGTACTAAACCGATCATGGTGTCGTGCAAAGTGAAGGGCGCTGCGCACATTCGCAGTGCCTATGGCGAACAGGCGGCGGGTGAGCAGTTGTTCTGTCCCGATGTGGCGCGAGCGCTGCGTGCAAAGGCCGTTGCCGGTTTGAAGGCGGCAGGTCTTACCGAGGCCGCGGCTAAGGTGGCCGCTTTTGTTATCGATAATCAAGAGCCGTTCATGACCGGCCGCGATTACCTGGCCGATTTTGAGTTAAGTTACCTGAGCGACGACGGTGCGGTGCACATTCAGGCACCGGGGCTCTTCCACGACTACGACAGCTGGATGACCTGGATTCTGCCGGAGAAGTTTGAAGGCCAGGCCTATTGCCATCTCGCCACACCGGCCTACCTGTCGGCGTTGGCTTTGGGCGAGATTAAACCGGGTACTGTCATGTCCACCGGTGATGATGCACCGGTAACACCGCAGCGCTAACGGCAGCTAGCCAAACGGGTTGGACCACGCCCGTATTTACACCGGCCATGTCTTGTACAACCGTAACGTGCAGGCCGGTGGTCTAAGGGTGCAGATTTCGTGCCGATGTAGCGTGATCAGCGGCCAGAGAAAAAGGGCCGGCCTATTTGTTGAAAGGGTAATGCACAAGCGCCGGGTCGCCGCCGGCTCACAGCCATTACTGCGGCAATACAGGTCAACAAGACATCGAGTAATTCACTCGCTGCAAGGCGAAACTGATGGAGTTGACGCCCTAATTGTATCTATTGGGCCGATCTATTGGGTCGATCAAATGGGGTCGATCCCTTGCCGGGCTAGCATGAGAATGGGTAGGTGCCCAGCGTGAGCCTCCTTGGTGTCAATGAGCATGAGAGCCATAGTGGTTGCGCCGCTTGGTGACGTTCGTTACGCGACGGGTTCCGGGGCTCTTTTTCGACGGGCTAATTGCCCTGTATACCACGATGCCAAAGGGCTAGAATGCTCGAATGAACCCTTCGACAGGCACCTGGTGGCCGATCCTTGCGTCCTCTGAACTGGGTCGCAAACCGCTATCCCGTATTCGTTTCGGCGAGCGCTTGGTGTTCTGGCGCAATGGCAATGAGGTGGTCTGCATGGTCGACCGCTGCCCGCATCGCGGCGCCGCGCTCAGTTTGGGCCGCATTAACACAGACACCGGTTCCATTGCCTGCCCGTTCCACGGATTGGAGTTCGGCGCAAACGGTCACTGCACGCGTGTCCCCGTCGAGCACGACTATGATATTCCGGCAGATTTCGGCGTGCTTACTTACACTACCCTCGAAGCCGACGACTACATCTGGCTGTGGCGCGGTCCGCAGCCCGATAGTGGGTTGCCCGATGTGCCTATCCACCCCGACACCCTTGGTATGCGGCACGGTGATTCCACCGGCAGCTGGAATGCGCATTACACACGCTGTATTGAGAACGTCTGCGACTTCAGTCATCTGCCGTTTGTGCACCGCACCACGATTGGTTTGTTCAAGAAAGACTGGGTCACGGATGTGCAAGTGCAGGAGGTGCCGGGCGGCTTCCGGGCCATGCTGCAAGAGCACGGCAGCGTAGGGCAGAGCTTCGAGTTTTTGTATCCCAATCGCTGGCTGTTGCGGCTTGCGCCGAACATTATGCTGGGCCTCGTATTCGCGCCTATCGATGCGCAGCACACCTTTGTCTACAGCCGAACCTGGCACCGTCTGCCATTGCCGGGTCTTAAGTGGTTAGCGGACGGCTACACGCGCTTTTCGCAGTACCTGGTATTCCGCGAAGACTGGCCTATTGTGGCCTCGCAGGAGCCGGGCGATGTGCTGGCGGCCTCCGCTGAAAAGCTCTTCCCGAGCGACGCACCGATCATGGCGTATCGAAAACTGCATCGCAGTCACATGACGCGCGTATAGGGTGCGGTGTGATCAGAGTCGTCACTGTATCGACTGTTGCGCTGCTCGTGCGGCGTGAGGCTAAATATTTTTTTAGTAGAAACTCCGTAAACTGCAGTTGCTCACTGGCGGCCCTAATTGTTGCGAAATCAGTTAATGCCGAACGCACCTAATGAGCAGCCGATGCAGTGACAGCGAGTCTGTGTCGGTTAACGCGGGGGCGATTTATGCTGTTGCTAATAGCACAACAGGCTTGTGTTGCATGCCGCGTAGCGTAATGACATAGGATGGAATCCGTGGTATTTAGCGAGCGTTCGGGAGTTTGAACATGTCACTGTGGTTAGCGGTTCTGTTAGTTCTTGGTATCCTTATCTACGTCATCGCCAACGTGATTAGCAACATGCGCAAAAGCGAACGTGACTGGCAGCGGGTTGATAAAAGCAAACTCAAAAAATGGGACGATGAAGACGACTAAGACTTAGCGTTAGATCACGCCAACCAGAGCGGTGATCGCACCAACGTCTCGTGCGGCGCTGGTCTCAATGAATGGTGCCCCGGCCCTCATGTTAGCGAGCATTGAGACCTCAGTGATTCCGCATAGTTGAAGTTCACACCCATCCTGCCGGTATAAAAGCACAATTGCCGCGACCCTTTTGCGACAAACACCTATATTATGAGGCGCTAGCCGAAACCACTAGCCCACATCTTGAGTCGAACGCTGTGGTCAACAACCCTCACCACTCCCTTACAGGCCGTTATCTTGTCTCAGCCCAAAAAATCCTTTGCCACGCTTAGTCTCAGCCCAGAGCTGCTCTCCAATCTGAGTTCGCTCAACTACACCGAGATGACGCCCATTCAGGCGCAGAGCCTGCCGTATATTCTGGAGGGTAAGGACGTTATCGGTCAGGCCAAAACCGGCTCGGGTAAAACGGCGGCCTTTGGTCTGGGCTTGCTGGCCAAGCTCGATGCAAAAAACTTCGACGTGCAGGCGTTGGTGTTGTGCCCCACGCGGGAGTTGGCCGATCAGGTGGCCAATGCGTTACGCGATCTGGCGCGGACTATTCCGAATATTAAAATCCTCACGCTCTGCGGCGGCATACCGTTTGGTCCACAGGCAGGTTCGTTGGAGCACGGTGCACATATTATTGTGGGCACACCAGGCCGGGTGAATGATCACCTGCAAAAGAACACCTTGCAGTTAGACCACGTCTCCACGCTGGTGCTGGATGAAGCCGATCGCATGCTCGACATGGGTTTTCAGGAACAGCTTGATGCCATTGTGGCGGCCATACCGGCAGAACGGCAGACCTTGTTATTTAGTGCCACGTTCTCAGCAGAGATAAAGCTGGTGGCGCGGCAGATGATGCGTTCACCAGAGCGTGTCACAGCACCCGACGCCCACGACAATGCCACCATCGAGCAGCATTTTTATTGTGTGCCGGATGAAGGGCACCGCTTTAAGGCTGTGCGGTTGGTGTTGCTGCAACATCAGCCCGAGTCGACCGTGGTGTTCTGCAACACCAAGAAAGACACTCATGATGTGGCTGAAGCCCTGCGCAGCTGCGGCTTTAGTGCGTTGGCTATTCATGGCGATCTGGAACAATCCGACCGTGATAGAACGCTGGTCCGCTTTGCGAACAAGAGCACGGCGGTGCTGGTGGCTACCGATGTGGCCGCCCGCGGGCTCGATATTGAGGCGCTGGACGCTGTAATTAACTATCAACTCGCCAGTGACACCGAGGTGCACACGCACCGTATCGGGCGTACCGGCAGGGCCGGCAGTACCGGCATGGCGTTCACTATTTACACCGAGGCCGAACGCTACAAAGCCGATCGGCTGGAGCAGTACCTCAACATGGCGATCACCGCCGAGCCGCTGCCGAATGCCGAGCTGCTCAACACCGAACCTGTCGAGCCGGCCATGGCAACCTTGCAGCTCGATGCCGGTAAAAAACAAAAGATCCGTCCCGGCGATGTGCTGGGTGCACTAACCGGTGAACACGGTATTGCAGGTTCGCAGGTGGGTAAGATTAATGTGTTTGATACGGCCACCTATGTGGCGGTGAGTACCTCGGCGGTTTCTGCAGCGCTTAAAAAACTCAAAACCGACAAGCTCAAAGGCCGCTTGGTGAAAGCGCGCCGGCTAGAAGGTCAACCCACCAACAGCCGTCGCATTGCGAAACGGCGGGGCAGAGAGTCTGAAGCGCCCCGTTAAGCGTTCAGCTTTTGCAGTGTAGAGGGATGTTTGAGTTTCGTAGTTGGGGTCAGAGGAAAAATTCCACTCTAAATACGTGAAATTGATATGTGCACTATTTGAACTTTCTACTCTGACCCTAAATAGCCTGATCCTAAATATCGGCCCATGCCTGGCCTGAGCAGTGGGCGCGTGTTTGCTGTGGCCTGCTGCGGGTCCTCATTGTGAGCGTGCTGCCAGGGGGTCCGGCGTCGCAACAGCTTGCGTTCAGCCCCTTCCAGCCGTTAAGGTAACCTCTGACTGACCAGTCAGTCACTATGATATTTTTACCAATAAACCATAAGAATCACAGAGCTAGCCCATGCCCACCATCGCTTCAGACCTACCTTCCGAGACGCCGTCGCCGGCTCGCCAGGCCTTATTAGATGCCGCCCTCACGCTCTTCCTGCAAAAAGGTTTTGCGGCGTCCCGGGTCGATGACATTGCGCTTAAGGCCGGCATTAGCAAGGGTGCGGTCTACCTGCATTACGCCACCAAAGAGGCGCTGTTTCGTGGCGTAGTGGAAGAGGGTGTGCTTGCCCAATTGGAACGCGCCGAGCAGTTGCTGGTCGGTTTTAACGGGTCGGCGACTGGGTTGTTGAGCACGATGTTGCACACCAACCTGCTCGAGTATTGGGGCAGTCCTTCCAGCGGCATTATGAAATTAGTGGTGGCCGAGTCGCAGCAGTTTCCGGGTTTGGCCGAAGGCTTTTACGACACCATCACGGGTCGTGCCCGGCAGTTGCTCATCGATATTTTACAGCTGGGTATTGATCAGGGTGAGTTTCGTGCGTTGGATGTGCCGTATACCGCGCGCTGCATTTTAAATGCACTCGATCATGAACTCATCATGGCGCATTCGTTATCGCCGGAAGTGCATAGCAGTTTTGATCCGCACCGTTATATCGATACGTTATTGCAACTCATCACCGGTGGTGTTTCACAGGAGCGCAAGGTATGACCCGCTCATTTATTATTATGCTCACTGCCGTTGTTGTGGTGTTGGGCAGCATCTTTGGTTGGAAGGCTTACGCGGGCTATCAAATGGGCCAGGCCATGGCGGCGATGCAAATGCCGCCGGTGGTGGTGTCATCCACCACGGTGGAAACCACCGAGTGGCAGCCCACCATCTCTGCTGTGGGTTCGCTCAGAGGCATACAGGGCGTGGATATTACCGCTCAGATTGCCGGTCAAATCACCCAGCTGCATTTCGAATCAGGCCAGAACGTGGCAGCCGGTGATCGCCTCATCACGCAATACACCGCTGATGATGAAGCCCGCTTGACCGGGCTTACCGCCGAAACTCAACTGGCCGAAGCCAACCTCGAACGTGCTGCAGAACTGGTCGACAGAAACCTGGTCTCTGCCACTGAGTACGATACCCGCCGCACTGACGTGCTGCGTGCCAAAGCTGCCGAGAGCAATCTCAAACTCATCATCCAACAGAAAAATATTCGCGCGCCGTTTGCCGGCCGCTTAGGCATTCGTGAAGTGGATGTTGGCCAGTTTGTGGAACCCGGCGATAGGCTGGCAAGACTCGAAGCCGTGCAGCAGATGCTGGTGGAGTTTCCGGTACCGCAGCGTTACATCGGTCAGCTGCGTGTGGATCAACCGTTGCAGATTACTTCCGACGCATGGCCGGATGAACCGCTGATGGGCAAGATTCAGGCTTTAGAGTCGCAGGTCAATCGCAAAACCCGCACCTTGCGGGTGCAGGGTATTGTCGACAATCCTGACGAGCGTCTCGTGCCCGGCATGTTTGTGCAAGTGGATGTTGAGCTGCTGGTTGAGGCCGATGTCTTGGTCGTGCCGCAGTCGGTCATTACTTACAGTCCTTACGGTAACTCGGTGTTTGTGCTCGATGCCGCCGATGGTGAAGTGACTGCCCGCAAGGTCTTTATTACCACCGGCGCGACCCGTGGCGATCAGGTGATCATTACCGGGGGGCTTGGAGTGGGTTTAGACGTTGTGACTGCCGGTCAGCAAAAGCTGCGCAACGGTTCAGGGGTTATTGTGAATAACAGCGTGCCTGTTAGCAACGATGCCGCGCCTGTGCCTGCGAATAACTAGGCGATCGCTCACATGCTATTTACCGATATTTTTATCAAGCGTCCGGTACTCGCGGTGGTGGTGAGTTGTCTTATCGTGCTGGCAGGTTTGCGGTCGGTACAACTATTGCAGGTGAGCCAGTACCCGCAAAGCGAAAGCGCGGTGGTGCGTATTCTAACGAGTTACCCCGGTGCCGATGCCGCACTGGTGCGTGGCTTCATTACCATGCCGCTGGAGCGTGAGATTGCCAGTGCCGATGGCATCGATTACTTAGAGTCGAGCAGCTTGCAGGGTGCCAGCGTTATTACCGCGCATCTCAAGCTCAATTACCCACCGTACGATGCACTCACGCAGATAACTTCTAAAGTAAATCGGGTGCGTGCTGATCTGCCCGCGGCCAGTGAAGAACCCACGCTGGAAGTCGCCATTGGCGAAACCACGTCGTCGATGTACATGAGCTTTACCAGTGCCTCGCGGCCGCAAAACCAAATTACCGACTATCTGATTCGCGTGGTGCAACCGCAGCTCGAGTCGGTGGCCGGTGTGCAGCAGGCCGCCATACTGGGTGGCCGTAACTTCGCCATGCGCATCTGGCTCGATCCGGCGCGGATGTACGCGCTCGAAGTCACCCCCGGTGAAGTGGCCGATGCCTTGCGCTCCAACAACTTCCAGGCGGCCGTGGGCAAGACTAAGGGTGATGCGGTCGCCATCAACCTCACGGCATCCACCGATCTGCGTTCGGTGGAAGAGTTCCGCGATCTGATTGTGGGGGGGGGCGACGATGCGCCCATTCATCTCGAAGACATTGCCACCGTGGTGCTCGGTGCCGAGAACTACGACACCTCGGTCGCCTTTAATGGCGAGATAGCCACCTTTATTGCTATCGATGTATTGCCCACCGCCAATCCGCTGACCGTGATTCAGGAAATCCGCGACATGTTTCCTGAGATTGTCGATAACCTGCCCAACGATATTGCGGGGCGTATTTCATACGATAAAACCCGTTACATTGAAGATGCCATTTCGGAAGTGGTGAAGACCCTGATCGAAGCTGCACTGATCGTTATGTTGGTGATCTACCTGTTCTTAGGTACCGTGCGCTCTGTATTGATTCCGATTATTGCCATACCACTTTCTATGATTGGTGCGGCCTCATTAATGCTGGTGCTGGGTTATTCCATCAATCTACTCACCTTGCTCGCCATGGTGCTGGCTATCGGGCTGGTGGTGGATGACGCCATTATTGTGGTTGAGAATATTCAGCGGCACATTGAAGAGGGCAAGTCGCGTTTCGATGCCGCCATTGTGGGTGCCCGCGAACTGGGTGTGCCTGTAATCGCCATGACCATCACCTTGTTTGCGGTGTATGCCCCCATCGGATTTTCGGGCGGGCTTGCCGGCAGTTTATTCCGTGAGTTTGCGTTTACATTGGCTGGTGCTGTGCTGATCTCGGGTGTGGTGGCGCTCACGCTCTCGCCCATGATGTGCTCCCGTTTGTTGCCGAAGCGGTCCGAAGAAGCGCGCCTGGCCAAGTGGCTGGATGCGCGCTTCGATGCGCTCCGGCACCGTTATACCGCGGTCTTGCACAAAAGCCTGAACGCCGTGCCCGTGACGCTAACCTTTGCGGTCTTGGTGTCTATCAGCATCTACTTCATGTTTATCACCACGCCCTCCGAGCTCGCGCCGGCCGAAGATCAGGGCATTATTCTGGTGGTGTCCAGCGCCGAGGCCACGGCCTCGCCGGAACAGTTGCAGCGCCATACCGGGGCGTTAATCAAAGCCTACGAACAGCTCGACGAAGCCGATCAGAGTTTTCTGTTTAACGGCGCATTGGGCAGCGGCCCCGCAGTCACGGCCAATACCGCACTGTCGGGTTTGGTGCTGAAGCCATGGAGCGAGCGCGAGCGCAGTATTGATGTGCTGGTGCCCGAGGTGCAGGCGCTGGCAAGTTCGGTTGCCGGTTTGCAATCCGCTGCCTTTAGTTTGCCGGCCATGCCGGGCGCGGGTTCGGGTTTGCCGGTGCAGTTTGTGGTGGGCTCGACCCAACCGCAGTTCGCCTCTTATGAACTCGGTCAGGCCTTGGTCCAAGCGGCCTATGCCAGTGGCTTGTTCGTCTATGCCGATCTTAATGTGAAATACGATCGCCCCGAAACCAAAATTGTGGTTGATCGCGAAAAGGCCGCTAACCTCGGCGTCAACATGGAGCAGGTGGGCAAAGATCTGGGTGTAATGATGGGCGATCAGTTCGTCAATCGCTTCAGCCTGCAGGGCCGCAGCTACAAAGTGATACCGCAGGTCGATCGTCGCTACCGCCTCAACCCCGAGCAGATGGGCGTGTTTCCGGTGCGCACAGAGAGTGGTGAGGTCGTGCCGTTGTCGAGCATTGTGAGCTTTACACAGGCCGTCGAGCCGCAGGAACTTAGACGCTTCCAGCAGCAAAATTCAGTCACTTTGTCGGCGGTGCCCAGACCCGGTGTGCCGATCAGCACCGCGTTGGATTTTCTGGCTGAAGAAACCCAACGCCTAGCGCCCAGCGGTTTTCGGATTGATTACGCCGGCCCGTCCCGTCAGTACGTCAAGGAAGGCAGCAGTCTGGTGCTCACCTTCTTCTTTTCGCTGATCGTTATTTATCTGGTGCTGGCCGCACAGTTTGAGAGTTTTCGTGACCCGCTCATTATGTTGGTGAGTGTGCCGCTGTCTATTGCCGGTGCGCTGGTATTTTTAACGCTGGGTGCTGCCACCATTAATATCTACACGCAGGTCGGTTTGATTACGCTGGTCGGACTCATTACTAAGCACGGTATTTTGATTGTGGAATTTGCCAATCAACTGCAGGCGAAAGATGGTTTGGATAAGCGGGCGGCGGTAGAAAAAGCTGCCGGTATGCGGTTGCGTCCAATCCTGATGACCACGGCGGCAACGGTGCTGGGTGTGGTGCCGCTACTGCTTGCCAGCGGCGCGGGCGCGGTGAGCCGTTACAACATTGGTTTAGTCATCGCCACCGGCATGGCCATTGGTACGCTCTTTACGATATTCGTGGTGCCTGCGGTGTACGTGGCTATGGCCCGCGATCATCGGTTGGAAGCGGTGGCGGCAGAGTAATACCTAAGCTGCATTCGACTTCAATCTTGTTGCTAAGTCTTCCTGTTTAGCGCGCCGATCGACAGTTGCATTGGCCGGCGATAGCCCTAGTGAGGCCTTTAGCCAGCTGTTTTATGGGGCATAAAAAAAGGCCCTGTAACGCAGGGCCTTTTTTTAGCGGGGTCTGATTGTTTTTGTCAAACGGTCAGATCCGCTATTTGTCGTTAGGTATTACTTTTTTAGCAGGTCACGAATTTCAGTGAGCAGTACTTCTTCAGTCGATGGAGCGGCGGGTGCCTGAGGTTTCTCTTCTTCCTTTTTCTTTAAGGAGTTGATGCCTTTAACCAGCATAAAAATGGCAAATGCAACAATGACAAAGTCGATAACCGTCTGTAAAAAAGCGCCATAACTAATGACGACGGCGGGTGCTTCGCCGGCCGCTTCCTGAATGACAATGGCCAAGTCGGAGAAATTGACCCCGCCCAGTATCACGCCAATCGGCGGCATTATGACGCCCGCCACTAATGAGGAGACAATTTTTCCGAAGGCAGCACCGATAATAATGCCGACTGCCAGATCAACCACATTCCCTTTCATTGCAAATTCTTTGAATTCTTGCATAACGCTCATGGTGACTATCCTTGTTAGGTAGAAGTTACACGGTCGGTAGAGTTATAGATTATTGCCGCAGCGCGGAAATATTAACATAAGCCAAATTGGGGGGGGTTGAGATGACTGGCAACCTTGAGCGTGGCCGTTTCGGGCCGCACGGCGCGCCAACTGACCCCGCTATAGCAATGAGCATCTTCATAGCCCGGTGTGTCCTGGCAGACGCCTACAATATTGGGGCGCTGCAGAAGCAGTTGGCCCTCGCTTGTGATCATCGCGATCCAGCAAGCGCCTAACCGTGGTGTTTGATCTCGGCGTATTCCGGCCAACAAGCCAGTTAGGGTTAGGCGGCTTCAGCCACTTCTTTGGCGGCGGCATCCGCCAGTTCTTCGTTGTGGTTTTTTAGGGTGAGTGCCATTGCCAGCACCATGAAGCCGATCACCACGAGCCCGGTGAAGGCCGCCTGAAAACCGCTAACAGCATCGGTGGTAGAGGCCGCCACCGCACCCACTGCCGAGGCGCCAAAGATCCGGCCCACCGACGAGGTGACGCTGAGTAAACCCTGAGCGCTGGCTCTGTCGCGACTGCCGGTTTCAGCCAGCACAATGTAGCGCAGCGGAGCACCCACCAGCCCGGCCGACCCAATGCCACTTAAGATGCTGACAAGAATAAAGGTGGTCATGGTGAGTTCGGTAAACGCATAAACCGATAAGGCACACAGCACCAGCACCTGACTGCAGATCAGAATGAGCCGCGTGCCCACTTTGTTAATGAGTCTGCCCATCACCGGTGCGCCAATGGTGGCACCGAGAACGCCGGGCAACAGTAAGAACGAGGCATTGGCGGTAGAAACACCGAGTGCTGCCACCAATAGGGTGGGCAAAAAGATACTGCCTGCCTGAATGGCGCTGACCCCGGTCGAAATAATGCAGCTCTTGCGAATTTGGGAGGAGTCGAACAATGATGGCCGCACGATCGGATCATCAGCGGATTTCTCAATGCGCCAGAACACCGCGGCAAATACGGCCATTAGTGCCAGTCCACCACCCACAGGCCAACTGGTGAGACTTTCCAGCGGTGCACGGCTATCGACACTGGTAACCGCCAGCATCATGGCACTCAGGCCGCACATGAGCAGTAGGGTGCCCTTAATGTCGAAGCGTATCGGCTCACTGCCATTGTGGCCCGGCAGCAATTTGATCGCGCCGAATACCAGCACTGCTGCTATCGGCAGGTTAATGGCAAACAGCCACTGCCACGAAAACCGCAGGAAGATGCCGCCCAGAATTGGCCCGACCAGAAACGCCATGCCCCAGACCATGCCCAGAATACCGAGCGCAGGCCCGCGCTTGTGCGGGGGCAGACGTGCACCAATCACCGAGGCTGCCGCGGGAAACACACCGCCGGCGCCAAAGCCCTGCACCGCGCGCCCTACATACAACATGGTGCTGTTCTCAGCCACCACCAGTAGCAGCGAGCCCAGTGCAAACAACACAATGCTCACAATATAAATAAGCCGTGCCCCGACCCGATCGGAGAACTTGGCGAGCAGCAATGCACCCATCATCTGGGGCAACGTATAGGCGTTGATCAGCCCAGCCATCTCGCGTTCCTGCATGCCAAAATCATTTTGAATGTCGGGCAGAGCAGGGCCAATAATCGCAAGATCGAGCGCGCCCATGAGCGTGCCGGTGAACAGCAGCGCGAGCAGCAGTTTGGTGCTTATATCTGAGTCTTTGTTAGTCATATTATTATTTTAAAGCCGCGGAAACACTTTGCAGAAATTACTTCAGTCATGACCAGCCTGAGAGCTAAACGTTCAGACCGTTGACCGCCGCGCCACTCGCTCAAAAACGCTACAAATGGCGGATTCGTATCGATGTGTGCTCCCACTTAGAGGACCAGCGTGCTGCAAAACCGGCTCATGCCGTCATCGGCCAGCAGCGCCGACAAGCGCGGCAAAACGGCATCGGCGTGTGCTTTGAGCGTATAGGGCGGGTTCACAATCATCATACCCGAACCACTCATGCCATTGTCGGCTGCATAGTTGCGCACGCTCATTTCAAACTGCTGCAGATTGGGCAGCGCGGCCTTCGCGAGGTCGCTTTCCAAACGCCGGACCCGGTCTCTATCGACTACCGGATACCACAGCATAAAGGTCGCTTGCGGCATCTTCTTGCACGCCGACTGCAGCAGCTTCACGACATTGCTGTAGTCGTCTTTGACTTCGTACGACGGATCAATAAGCACTAGCGCTCGTTTCGAGGCCACCGGCAGTAAGCCGAGTAAGCCCGCAAAGCCATCAGCCTGGCGCGCAAATACGCGCTTGCGGCGCGCACAGTTTTTCCGGAGTTCGGTAAACGCCTGCGGGTGCAATTCAAACAGCCAGCTGCGGTCTTGCGGGCGCAAGAGTGCGTTCACTAAGCCGGGCGAGCCCGGATAGCGTTGCTCGGCCACAGGCTCTTTTACAAGGTTCAGGTAATCACTCATTGCAGGCAGCGGCGCTTCCAACAGCCGGCCAATACCGTGCCGATACTCGGCGGTTTTAAGGGCTAGTGCGGAATCGAGCTGATACCAGCCGGAACCGGCATGGGTATCGATGTATTCAAACCCGGCGTCTTTACGCTGCAGGTACCGCACGCATTCCACCAGCAGCCAGTGCTTCAGCACATCGGCATGGTTGCCTGCGTGGTAATCGTGTTGGTAGCTGAGCATGGTGGATTCTGTATGAGGCCTGAGTGTTAGTTGCCGTAGTAGCGGCACTAATAGTCGCTGTATTTTTTAGCGCTGCCACGGACCCGGTCGGCCGGGTACTTGGCCGCATTCTCCGTCATCTTGTTGTGCACTTCACTAACAATATCAATGCCCAGTTGATCGGCCAGCCGGATTAAGTACACCTGCACATCGGCAATCTCTTTGCCGACAGCGGCTTTGGCTTTGCGATCGAGCGTGGCCGATTCAGCTTGGCTTAGCCACTGAAAATGTTCGAGCAGTTCACTGGCTTCAACCGTTAACGCCATGGCCAGATCCTTCGGCGAATGAAATTGCTGCCAGTCGCGTTCGTCGGCAAACGCTTCAAGCGCTTCTGAAAGTGGTGCGAGTGTGCCTTGTTGGGCCATGCCGTGATCTCCTGAACAACACCAAGAGGTGCGGTGTGAGTGGCATTGTAGTCTAACGCTGGCGGCGCGCTAGCTTAGAGCCTGCTCCAGAGCTTGCACACGCCTGATTAACACGAGTCGTTAGAACCGTTTCAGCTGTTGCGAGATACGCACAGACGGATTGAATGCGGTAGTCGTTTCCCGGTAGTTGTCGTGCCTTGAGGCGCTCATTCAAAACAGACTACAGTGCGCCACAGCATTGCTACGCGGGTAGCTCAAGAGCAGATCCCGTAGCGCGGTGCTTGTGCTGCGGGATCTTAGTGCATGAGTGTTCTATCAGGCCTTGGGTGCAGGCTCGACCAACTGCTTGGCGCCGGGGTAGGGGAAGTCGCGCCAGGTTTTGATCTTGTTGTCTTCAATGAGGAAAAAACCGGCCACGCGAAAGCGCATGCGGGGCACGCGGCTACCCGGGTACGGGAAGAAATCGTCGATACGGTCGTTGATGACCACCTGACCGATAGTGAACTGACGCAGATTGACCCACTCGACTTTATCGAGCCCCTTAAACATGTTGGCATTGTGTTTGTGAAACGCCTCACGGCCCACAATGTCGGCCATGCCTGTGGTTATTTGATAGGTAATGTCATCGCTCACGTACTTGCCAATAACGTCAGCATCGCGAGTGGCGTAGGCCGCCACAAAATCAGCAACCAGCAGGTTGTTCGCTTCTTCAAGCTCGAGTTGCTGGGTTTCAGTCAGTTCAATGCGCGGTGCTTTGTGGCCACCGGCTAAGGCATTTTGCATGCCCAGCATTGCTGCCATGCCCACCACGCTGGTGCCCATAAGCAGGTCGCGACGGTTCATGAGTTCGAGCAGAGTTTTCGGGTGTGTGTTGTCTATAGCTGACATGGGGTGCTCCGGTAGTGAAATTCTATAAGCCAAGTGGTGTAAACACATCGCGCTTTTTAACGTACGACATCAGCTTGCGGCGGATGACCTTACGTGGGGTGAGCCAGCGGACCGCATCGCCGCCTTCTTTGGCGTTGAGCATGCCTTCCACCAGAAACGGTGTGACCGTTTCTACCGTGTCGGCCAGCAGGTTCAGAATTTTCTTCGCTTCTTGCCAGCCTCTGCCGCGTTTCTCGGGTGGCGGCACGAGCAGATCGGTAATCACAATGCCCGGGCTGAGGTAACAGACCTTCACCTTGGTGCCCTTGAGTTCGGCAACCATCGATTTGGTGAAGTGTCTTAACGCGCATTTCGTAGAGCCATAGACGCTGACAGTATTCCGTACCATGCCGTTACTGCCAAAACCTTCCATGTTAAAAATCTTGCCGCCATCGGGTTGGCCGTACATGCCCTTAATCGCAATCTGATTGCAGTACATGAGGCCGATGAGGTTGGTTTGAATGGTCGCCGCAATGCTGGCAGGGTCTTGCATAAAAAGCATCGCCTGGCCGACTTCGGTGCCCGCATTGTTTACCCAGATATCAATAGTGCCGAACTCAGCCGCCGCCGTATTCCAGAGTTTTTGAGCATCATCATAAACACCCACATCGCAGGGGCAGCCCATAATCCGGCGCTCTGAGTATTCGCTCTGCAAAGCTGCAACCACGGTCTTTACAACGGCTTCGCGGCGACTGGAAATCACCACATTGTGGCCGCGTTTTAAAAACTCATGCGCGAGGCCAAGTCCAATGCCCTGAGTGCTGCCGGTAATGACGATATTCATGCGTTTCGCTCTATATGTTATTGGGGGGGGCTGAATTAGGTGCATGTTATTAGAGCAAAGGCTGTCGTGGCCTGCTGGCAAACTGGCGATGTTAGTCAACCCGTGGTCGGGCCTGTTAATAAGAGACTAAAGGGCTAGGGTTGCCGGTGAGTGGCTCCGCATGCCCATATATTGGGGTAGACTTGAGGCCATCTACCGTAGGCGATTTGCAGGAGGCACCATGGACAAAGTTCAGGCAATTAAAACGAGTGCGGCCTCTGAGCAGCGCACTTCGCCTAAGCGACCCGCCCATTGGCGTGAGCAGCATGGCGGTGGTTTTGAAGGCCGCGAAGCGTTGCTCGGGCAGGCGATGAACATGGTGGTTAAGACGCTCAATCAAACCCAACCGTATCAGCATCATGTGAACGGTGCTTTAGTGCTGGCACATCTCGGTGCCATGCAGTTTGCCAAGAACAACGGCATGCTCGAACAGTACGTGGAGCATGATCGCGTCATGATGGTGCCGGTCAATACCCGCATCAAAAAACTTATCGAAGAGACCGGCAACAAAGAGTTGGCACTGGAAGCGGTATTTGATATTACCGAGTGTCATTATCAGCTAGTTCTCGAGACAAAAATCGAACCGGGCAAACGCACCTGGGTCTCGCCGTTTAAAGGCGGCCTTGAAGCCTGCGTGCGCATGGGGCAAATGGATCTCACGGAAGAAGACGTGCACAACGGCTGGACCCGCCCAAGGCTGGAAGCGTATGCCAGAGACATGGGCGTAACATTTACAGTGTCGGATCTGGGTGCGGATGGCACGATTAGCTGCGAAGTGAGTTAGTTTTCGCTGGCACTAGCTTGGGTTGCTGCGAATATGTGGTCCCTTGAAGACGTGTGTTGAGGACATTTTTTGCAGAGGCATTCACGGGTTGCCTTTTTACGGGTGGCTTATGGTTTGAGAGTGGCTGACATTACACGCAGCGAGTCATCGCCGCTGATGCAGCCGGGCAACAGGCCAAAGCGTGCCAACCGGGTGCAATGATTGCTTGCAGTAATCCGTTAACGGCGCGGCATGATTCACGAGAAATTTTTGGCATTGAACGAACGTCGGGAGAGAGCTTTATGGGGATAACGGAACAAACACCGCAGCAGCCTGATGAACCAAGCGGTGTCGGTGCGTGGCACCCTTGGTATGCGCTGCTATTTATCGCCGTGGTCATGGGGCTGATCATGTTGCTCGCGCCGTATCAAACGTTCGAGCTGCAGCCGCGGCAATTTGCGTTCGATTACCCGTGGAAGCTGCCCGATCCGTCGTGGCTGACACGTTCGGTGGTGTGGACGCTGTATGGGCTGCATCAGATCGGTATCTGGTTTCTCATTTATAAGGCGCAGCACTCAAACCTGTCTTACGTAAAAGGTCTGCACAGCGTGAACGTGCAGGCACTGCTGCTCAACGCCACGTTTGTGGTCCTTCACATTGTGCAAACCAAATTCACTTATGACGGTCTGGCACAAGATGTGCCCGAGTTCAGTGCGCTCGCCTCAGTGGCGCTTATGTTGTTTGCCATCATCATTATGGAGAACGATAGACGCGGTATGTTCTTCGGCAAAACAGCGCTGGTGCCTGCCGGTGTGGGTGACGTGGTGCGGCGCTATCACGGCTATTATTTTGCGTGGGCCATTACTTACACGTTTTGGTATCACCCGCTGGCCACCACGCCCGGCCACATCATGGGTTTCTTTTATATGCTCATGCTGTTCGTGCAGGGCAGCCTGTTTATGACACGTGCGCACGTCAACCGCTGGTGGACTGCAACGCTCGAGTTGTTTGTGGTGTTTCATGGTGCAACGGTGGCTTGGTTTGCCGCCATGGGGCAGGGCGGGCCCAACTGGGCGCAGTTTTTGTTCGGTGGTATGGGCATCTTTTTAATTACGCAGATGCACGGGCTTGCCCTTAAAGCCTGGCACAAGTGGTTACTAACGGCGGTGGTGGTGGGCACATCGGCCGCGTATTACGCATTGAACACGGAACAGATTGTGGGCTTGGCGCGCACCATGCCGACGCGCTATATCTTCGTGGTGATATTGGCAATGCTCATCTGGCTGGCTATGCGGCCATTTGTGCGCGCTGCATCAATGCCTGAAAAAACCTAGTGCTGATTTTTTTACTGGTGTTCTTTGCTGATGCCTAGTTCATCTGAATAAACTCAATGGTCGCCTCCGCCAGTTCCACCGGCACGTCTTCGATTAAAAAGAAACCCATGCCGTCATACGTTTTATGCGGTTGGCCGGCGGTGCCGGGAAAGGCGTCAAAAAACTCTTGTGGGTTGAAGCCACGCTCGGCGATAGAGCTGCCCAGTAGCGTGAGTGCCGGACCGTCCCAGCCCTGCAGTTTTTTCCAGGCTTCACGATTGGGGCTGGCGGCCGGGCTTAATGCAGTGGCTGGAATCATTATGGGCATGCGTGTGGGGCCGGCTTTGTAGGATTGGTCGGGGTAGGGCGCATCGAGGCCCTCAATGGTTTGTGCATCAAGCTCGGTGCCGGTCATGTCGCTGACCATGGCGCTGATCGGAAAATCTTCCGGTTCGTAGATGTAGCGCCGCCAGCCGGCAACCCATGCCGCCGCAAACAGACTGTTGGCGCGTGGCAGGGTGGTGGTCACCAGTATGAGTCTCGAAAACAATTCAGGATCTTCGGCCAGTAAGCGCAACGCAAAGTAACCGCCCCAGTCGAACAGAAAGGCATTAGCACCGTGAATGTCGAGCGCTTGCAGGGTGGCATCTAGCCAGTTCACTTGTGTTTGAAAGCTGTGATCATTCCAGTCAGCGGGTTTATCGGATCTGCCGAAGCCGACCAGATCGGGTACCACCACCCGGTAACCCGCCGCCGTAAACACCGGAATCATCTTGCGAAACGAATAACTCCAGGTGGCCTGGCCGTGAAGTAACACGATGACTTCACCATCGACCGGTCCTTCGTCGAGGTAGTGCACCCGCAATGTGCCGAGCTTGGGGTCTTCAATGCTGAGGTAATGCGGTTCAAACGGAAAATCGGTGAGCGCCTCAAACCGCACATCCGGTGTACGCAACACCAGTTGGTTGGGGTCGGCCGGCGTAATGGCCGCCCGCTGTTGCACGTCGTAGTCGTTATAAAAGCCGAGTGCGGCGATAGCAACAGTGATGATCACGATGAGGATGATGGAGATTTTCAAAAACTTGCGCATGGCGTTGTCCGTTTGGCTCTAGATTTTTAGCTTAGCAGCAAACAGAAGGCGTTGAGCGAGTAGAGGATGAGCAGGTAAGAGCAGGTAAGAGCAGGGTCACATAGCGGTTACCACCAGCCCATAAAAAAAGGGCCGAACCAGTAACTTTAAAAACCGGTTCGACCCCTTTTCGTCGTTTTTTGTTAGCCCGAAACCTCGGCCACAAACGCCTTAAACGTGCGCAATGGATGACCGACTGCAGTCTCAGAGGCTTTAACAGCATCGGCATCGGCCACGCCGCCGTGCAACTGCTGTGCCACAAACATCGCTTTCAATGAAGCAAGCAACCACGGTGGTAGGAATTTTTCGACCGGCTTACCCCAGGCATCCACATCGTTGCCGGCGTATATCACCTTGCGGTCGAACACGTTGCCGTACACTTCGGCCGCTTTGGAGCCGTTAATAGTGTCGGGACCGCTCAGAAAATACTCGGCACCGGCGTGACCGTCTTCGGTGAGCACGCGCACGGCACAGTCGGCAATGTCGCGGGTATCGATGCGGTTGTTGCCAATCTCGCCAATCGGCATTGAGTACACACCGTGTTCTTTAATAACCCCAATAATCGATGCATCAGTTTGCATAAAAAAGTTGCAGCGCAAGAAGGTGTAATCGGCACCGCTATTGCGGATGGCTTCTTCAATAGGCAGCTTTGCGCGATAGTGCGGAATGGCAGGTTCTTTGTTGGGGTTGGCTACCGACAAAAACACAATCTGTTTTACGCCCGCTTTTTTGGCGGCTTCTACAGCGGTAATGCCTCTGGCGCTTTCGGTTTCGCCATTCGACGTAATCAAAAATAATTTGTCGATGCCGGCAAAAGCCGCCTCTAAACCTTCGCCGGTTTCCAAATTACCAACAGCGCCTTCAGCGCCTTCCGGCAGTTTTGCAAAATTGTCCTGTGAGCGACTTAAAGCACGTACTGACTCGCCTTTGGCGAGCAAGCCGGCAACGGTGGGGCGGCCGACATTACCCGTGGCGCCAATAACTAAAGTGGTCATGATGGTATGAATCCTTTATATGATGAACGTCGATTCTATAAGAAAAAAATGTCCTTGTTCCTATAGAATTGCCCGTTAACCGTACTCAAGACAGTTATCCGGATTCAGGAACGAACTCATGAGCAGTCAGCAAATCCTTGCCAGCGCGCCGGTCAGCGTGGTGGTTATTAGTGTTGAAAATCTCGAGACCTCACTGGCTTTTTACCAAGGTGTCTTGGGTTTAGACGTGAGCGAAGACCGCATCTGGGAAGGTGCCGACTTCGAAAGTTACTGGCATTTGCCGGCAGGTTCTAAAGCCCGCGTCGCGTTTCTGGGATACGGCGCCGATCCGGTGGGCCGGATTCAGTTAATGGAATTTGATTCGCCCCATCGCAAGCAGATTCGTCAGGCTGGCATTAAGCGGGCAACCGGGCTGTTTAACCTGAACATCTATAGCAATAACGTAAAACGTGATTACGAAAAACTAAAGGCGCAGGGCTTCGAGTTCTGGAGTGAGCCGAATCATATTAATTTTGGTCCGGCAGTGGGCGAGGCGTGGGAATTCGCTTTTGAAGGCCCCGATGGCGTGGTCATCAATCTGGTCGAGCTGCTTACCGAAGACCCGAAAACCATGATCGGCCATCTGTATCAATTTGTGTTGGGTTATGGCCGCACGCCCACAGGTTTTACCCCGGTGGCAACCACGGCACATACGGTTACCGATATGGATAAAGCCCTGGAGTTCTATTACGGCCCGCTGAAGATGAAACTGTTTGCGGAGTCGGTGATTAAGGGCGAGGCCAGTAATCGCTCGGTGGATTTGCCGGTCGATTGCGAAACCCTCAGTGTGCTGGTGATGGGTGATCATGAGTACGGCAAAATTGCCTTGGCAGCACCCATGAATTACGCGGTGCCGAATTTAGTGCCTGATGCCGTGGCGCCGAATATCGGTTATCTGGTGCAATCGTTTCAGGTGGCTGATTTAGCCGAAACTGCTCGTGCGACGGCCGCCATAGGTGCAGAAGTCTATTCTGAGCCTGTCGAGATTGATCTGCCGGGGCAGGGCAAGTGCAAAGCCATGTTGGTTCGCAATCCTGGTAGTGGGGCGTTGCAGGAGTTGGTTCAGCCGGAATGATTGGTGGCGCTCCTCTCTCCAACCCTATTCAGAAGCCAGCCCTTTGTGCAGCAGAGGGTTGGTTTTTTTGTGGGGCCGTGCCGCAATATATTCCCGGTCGAATCGGGTAGGCGTCGATTACTAGGGTTGTCGGCAGATGAGCAAAATCTAAAGCACCTAGTGGTTAACTACGGCAGCCAGCGCCGAGAGTGCAAAGTAGCCGAGCAAACCGGTTTGCATAAACACTATAACGAACCTGAACAGCTTGAGTTTGCCATCATCACGGTCCATCAATACGAGCACTGTGACCTGGGCGAAGTACAAGGCGTAGGCAAGCACGAAGGCTGCTTCGACTGCGACGCCCCAGTTGAGAGCGACGGCGAGGGCGGCCGGCAACCCGATCGCTAGGTTGGCGAAACCAACCTCAAGTTGAAAGTTGTTGCGCCGTCCCTGATCCCAACCCATTCGGATGGCGTCACTGCGGTGGAATACTGAGTGCCGGAGCATTGAGATGACGCCAACCACCCCGACTGAGAGCAGAGCCACCGGACTGACGGCGGCTTCGACCCCCTCCGAAAAGATCTTTGAAAACCCGATGAAGTAGCCGATGCCCCCGACCACCATAGTGGCGATCATAAGAAGTTGGGAGATTCGAGGGTCGGACCATCCAGCTTCGGCGGTGGCGTTCTGCTTATTTTTCATGCAGAAAAGTTAATGGCTTTGGCACGCAGAGTCAATACGGCTCATGGTAGGGGCACCATGAGCTTGTTTTCTACGGTGAGAGCAAAAGCATGCCATGCGCCTATATCTTTCGAACGGCTTGCCAATGCAAGGCCGCCGTTATTATGACAACTTAGTCTTTTTATGACTTCTAACCAGTCGCGAAGGGCTGGTTTGTAAATAGTTATTATTAATGACTGGATTTTTTGGGTTGGATGACCGAACCTAGTATAGGGTCATGCTAGAGCCCAAAAAAAGCTGTTAACATCTCCACCTTAAATGCTCAGGTTGCCCATCATGGTCCGACAGATAAAATTAATGCCAAAGTGCGTTTGGTTCTCATTGCTGCTGGCCGTTGCAACACTTCAGCTCCAAGCGTGTGGACAAGGCAAGCAAGCGGCGGCACCCAAGCCTGTGTCTGTTACGGTGATGACGATTGTTCCAAAAGATGTTCCCGTTTCCTTGGAGTTCGTGGCCCAGACGCAAAGCTCTCAGGGCGTCAATATCCAGGCTCGAGTGTCGGGTTTCTTAGAGACGCGCGTTTACACAGAAGGGTCCAATGTTAATAAGGGCGATGTCCTGTTTGAAATGGATAAAAAGCCCTTCCAGGCGCAGGTGGATGCCGCCAGCGCGGCGTTGGAGCGATATGAGGCAGCCGTCGGCGTAGCGCGAGCAAATCTCGCACGCACAAAACCGCTGGTCGCACAAAATGCGTTATCACAGCGGAACCTCGATGACGCACAGGGGCAGTTTGAACAGGCGTCGGCGGCGGTTGCCGAGTCAAAGGCGCAGTTGTATAGCGCGCAACTCAATCTATCGTACGCAACCATTACTTCACCCGTAGATGGGGTGAGCAGTCTATCTGCAGTGGCGGATGGTACCTATGTTGATGCAACGAACTCACAGTTGACAACGGTGTCGGTGCTTTCACCCATGTGGATTAATTTCAGTCTCTCTGAAAATATAATGGCACGCATCATCAGCGAGCAGAAAAAAGGCCGGCTCACGCTGCCGAAGGACAACAAATTCTCGGTCGAGATAATACTGGTAGATGGAACTGTCTTTCCTCAGAGGGGTGAAATCGATTTTACAGATTCCTCCTATAATTCTGATACCGGGACATTTCTCATACGAGCCGAGGTTGATAACACCGACGGCGTTCTTCGGCCCAACCAATACGTGCGCACAGAGCTTGTGGGCGCGGTCAGATCTAACGCAATTCTCATTCCCCAACGTGCCTTACAACAGAGCGCAAAAGGGCAATTTGTCTGGGTTATTAATAAGTCAGACAAGAGCGAGTTACGGCTTGTGACCGCAGGTGACTGGAATGGTAGTGACTGGTTTATCGATGGGGGGCTTGCCAGCGGTGACCGAGTCGTCGTCGACGGCGCAATCCGCCTTGCACCGGACACGCTTGTCTCTGTTAAGGTCGCCGATGCTTCAAAAGCTACCGATTCTCCCTCATCAACATCCACTAAGTAGGTAGGCCGTCAGCTGATATGTTTTCGCGATTCTTTATAGAACGCCCCATTTTTGCCGGTGTCGTGGCGATTGTTTTCTGTTTGGCAGGCGCAGTCTCCATGTCCGTGTTGCCTGTGCAGCAGTACCCTACAATCAACCCAGTGCAGATAAATGTCTCGGCCTCCTATCCAGGCGCCGACTCGCAGACGCTAGCCGACTCTGTTGCTGCGCCCATTGAAGCGCAGATCAATGGCGTCGACAATATGCTCTATATGACATCGACAAGTTCGGCGTCAGGTCTGCTTACATTGACTGTTTACTTCGCTCTTGAGACCGACCCCGACATCGCGCAGGTGCAGGTACAGAATCGCGTCGACCTGGCTTTGCCGCAGCTGCCGACCATCGTGACACAGCAGGGTGTGTCCGTTCAGAAGAAGTCCTCGTCGATCATGATGTTGATTGCGGTGTATTCCGAAGCCGATCGTTACTCAAGCGATTACATCGCCAACTATGCAAACGTCTATATTCTCGATTCGCTTAAGCGGATTTCTGGCGCCGGACAAGCACAAATCATGGGCGTTCCGGACCAGGCAATGCGAATCTGGATGAATCCCGACCGCATGACCTCTCTGGGCATTACCACCAGCGATATCGCAAAAGCGGTCAACAGCCAGAATGCGTTGTTTGGCGCCGGGCAAATCGGCCAGCGACCAACGGATGGCCCCGTGCAACTCACACTGCCCGTAGTCACTCAGGCGCCGTTCACAGACCCGCGTGAATATGAAAACATCATCCTTCGCGCCGATCAGGATACTAGCGCCATTGTCAGATTGGGCGACGTCGCCCGCGCAGAGATCGGACTGCAGCAATATATTGTTGATTCCAAGATGGACGGTAAGGCAGCAACCTTCATTGCTGTGTATCTGCAGCCTGGCGCTAATGGTCTTAAGGTGTCAGCAGCGGTCAGAGAGACATTGCAAAATATGCAGTCGGGCTTTCCTGAAGGTCTAAAGTACTCGATATCTCTCGATACCAATGACTTTGTGAAGCTCTCTATTGAGGAGGTTATATACACGCTGATTGAGGCGATCGGCCTCGTCGTACTGGTCGTGTTTATGTTTCTGCAGAGTTTCCGCACCACAATCATCTGCATGATTGCGATCGTGGTCGCGTTGATCAGTACCTTCACAGGTATGCTAGCTCTCGGCTTTTCGATCAATCTGATTACGCTTTTTGGCTTGGTTCTCGCCATTGGGATGGTGGTGGATGATGCAATCGTCGTGGTTGAAAATGTCGAACGGAATATGCACGATCACGGCCTCCAGCCAAAGGAGGCCACGATAAAATCCATGGATGAGATATCAACGTCGCTGGTTGCAATCGTACTGGTGATGGCCTCGGTATTTATCCCTGCCGCATTTCTGCCGGGTACGACCGGCCAGCTCTACAAACAGTTTGCCATCGTGATCGTAGTCTCGGTAACAATTTCAGGCTTCCTCGCCCTTACTCTTACCCCATCGCTGTGCGCGTTGATTCTGAAGAACAACCCGGCACCAAAGCGCGGGTTCTTTGCCTGGTTTAATCGCAAGGTAGACTCAACAACGCGTGGTTTCGGGCACGCCGTAGAATTTGTCATTAAGCGATCAGGAATAGCGCTGTGCTTGTTGGTCTTTTTTCTATTGTCCATCTATCACCTATTCTCAATCATACCGACCGGCTTTGTCCCGAATGAAGATCAGGGTTATGTGATGGCGGCGATCATCATGCCCGAATCGGCCAGTATGGAGCGCACACAGGCCGTCGCCGAGAAGGTGGACGCCATCTTCAAAAAGATTCCTGGCGTAGATACGCGCTCGATGATTACGGGCTACAGTTTGCTAGATAGTGGTTTTAAGACCAACGCCGGAGCATTTTTTGTAACTCTGACAGACTTCAAAGAGCGTTACGGATCAATAGACACTGCCAAGAAAGAAAATGCGGGCACCATACTGATGACACTCGCTGCGGAAACTGCAGACATAGAAGAGGCCATCATCTATCCGGTCGCGCCGCCACCTATTCCCGGTATTGGCTCCACGGGTGGAGTGGAGTTTTGGATTCAGGACATGGGCATCGGTGATCCGGCTCAGCTCGACATCGTCACTCAAGATTTCGTGAAGCTTGCGAGCAAGCGACCCGAACTCACCAGAGTGAATACCACTTTTAGTGCGAACACCCAGCAATTACGCGTCAATGTTGATCGCGAGAAGGCGGCGTTGTTAAATGTTCCAATCGATGATGTCTACAGTGCGATTCAGGCACAGTTCGGGTCCCTAACAGCGAGTCAGTTCAATCAGTTCAGTCGAGTCTGGTGGGTTATCTTGCAAGCTGATGCCAAATATAGGCAGAACCCTGAAGATCTGCTGCGTCTATATACCCGTTCAGCGAGCGGCGAAATGGTTCCTCTGTCTGCTCTAGTTAGCCTTGATTGGGTCTCCGGCCCGGATATGTTGCCGCACTTCAATGGCTTTCCCGCCAGTAAAGTTAATGCCACTGCTGAGGAAGGTTATAGCTCGGGCCAAGTGATTGCAGCAATGGAGGCGATCGCCGATGAATCTCTTCCTGATGGCTACGCCTATGCTTGGTCAGGCCTCGCCTTTGAAGAAAAGCAATCTGGCGGCACCTCGATGCTGGCCTTTGTATTTGGGCTCATTATCGTGTTTTTGGTATTGGCAGCGCAGTATGAATCGTGGACGTTACCAGGGGCAGTAATGTCGGCAGTGCCGTTTGGTATTCTTGGCGCATTACTGATGATCTTGGCGCGTGGTCTGGAGAATGATGTGTATTTTCAGATCGGTCTACTTGTACTGATTGGCCTCGGTGCAAAGAATGCGGTGCTGCGTGTCTCGGCTGCGGTCGACTTCCGCAAGCAGGGAAAAACCATTATGGAAGCGACTGTGCTGGCAGGGGAGCAGCGCCTGCGGCCTATTATTATGACGTCGCTGGCCTTTGCGGCGGGCTGTCTGCCGATGGCACTCGCAATGGGTGCTGGAGCCAACGCACGGCACTCTATTGGCACGGGTATTATTGGCGGCATGATAGGCGAGACTACGCTCGCGATGCTCTACGTCCCATTGCTATTTTACCTCTTCGATAGTTTTGGAGAGCGCAAGAACAAGGATTCAGGCACTCCGCCTGGGAGCGAGAGCTCAGAAGAAGTTGTCGATCCGAAAGTTTCGGAAGACGGAGAGTGATATGAATAACCCTCTGTCATTGTTGACTCGCTTCTGTAGCTCTGTGCTGACGCAAGTCCGTATGTACTGCTGTATGTTTGTAGTCTCGGCGTCACTCATCGTGACTTCGGGGTGTACGCTGGGTCCAAGCTATGAACGTCCCGATATTGAAACACCCGAGGCATTTCGTTATGAGCCAGCGGTCGTGGGTGATACGGCAAATACGGCATGGTGGACACAGTTCGGTGATCCGGTGCTCGATGAACTGATCGGGACTGCACTGATTAACAATTATGATGTCAAGATTGCGGCGGCAAATGTTGAACAGGCGCTAAGCATTGTCACCCAGACACGCTCAGAGTTCTATCCGCAGATCGGCTATGGTGCAAACGGCGAAAAGTCCCGCAGGCAAAACGCCTTATTGGCTGATGCGTTTCCAAGTATTCCGAATGAGCTGGAGACCTATCAGGCGCTTCTTTCCGCCAGCTGGGAGTTGGATTTATGGGGCCGAATAAGAAGCCTTTCTGAGGCGGCCCAAGCAAGCATGCTTGCTACAGAGGAAGTTCGTCGTGGTGTGATTCTAACGCTGGTGTCTACAGTGGCGAACAGTTATATCAACCTTCGTGGCCTGGACGAGCAGCTGGCCGTGAGTCAGGCCGCACTGGCCGCCTATGAGCAGTCCATGAAGCTTTATAAGCTTCAGTTTAACTACGGATACACTTCGCTAATGACAGTCGCGCAGTCGGAATCTCAATATGAGACCGCTGCAATACAGATTCCGCAGCTCGAGTCGCAGATCGCCCAGCAGGAAAATGCGTTGTCGGTGCTGCTGGGGCGTAATCCGGGTCCAATCCCACGCGGCAAATCGATCTCTGAATTGGTGAGCCCAGTGGTTCCAGATGGCCTGCCTTCATCATTGCTCGAAAGGCGCCCCGACCTGCTGCAGGCGGAGCAGGCGTTGATCGCCGCCAATGCTCAGATAGGCGCAGCCAAAGCACTCTATTTTCCATCGATTTCTCTTACCGGAGCCTTTGGCGATTCGAGCACCAATCTGTCTAACCTGTTCAAAGGCTCGAGCCGCGCATGGAATTATGGCGGTCAGATCGTCGGACCGATCTTCTCCTTCGGCGCTGTGAGCGGTCAGGTCGCGCAATCGGAAGCAGGGCAACGGGCAGCGCTGGCAAGTTATGAGCTTGCAGTACAAAGCGCATTTGCAGATGTCAATAATGCGCTGGTAGCAAACCTAAAAATAGGCGAACAGTTGGCAGCACAGAAACGGCTCGTGTCTGCATTAACGGAATACGAGCGGCTAGCACAGTTACAGTACGATGCTGGATATACCCCTTACTCCAGTGTGCTGCAAGCCCAGCAAACATTATTCCCTGCCGAGTTGGCGCTTGCTGAACTGCGAGCGGCTGTGTTGGCCTCGTCTACCAATATCTATAAGGCGATGGGCGGCGGTTGGATCGACGAGGCGGACACGATGAGTGCGAGTGCTCCGACTGTCACTGCCAAGCCCCCTAGCATGCCCCCTTTATTCTGATCCCAGTCTCGCTGGCAGATTTACTGCACTTAAATTATTATAAAAAACCCCACCTCGTGTGGGTTTTTTAATGCCTAATTAAAGGCTCGTTAGCCGAGTGGGTAAGCTATCTATAAATGGCTGTTACCGCACACCTAAGATTAAGCCTATACAAGAATAATTGGCGGCTCATGCTTAGGCTCACGCACAGTGAAGGCTAATCGGCGGGTTTCGTGCCTAAAAACGGCTACCGACCCCGCTAACAATGGCTAACAACCGACATTAGGCACTATAATTTCATACTTAACGCAGCATCTAATAAACAGCGTGGCACGAATTCACTAGTGCCGCTGACATTTATCATCGCAGGGATTCAGTAGGCTCAGTATTCTAGACCCTGTGAAATGAGGTCGGTGGTCATTTGTGAGTCTGCCGTACCTGTCCTGTATTAATGGAGAGCAAGATGAGATTAGCTGTCACTCTTTGGGGTATTCCCTGGGCCATGCGTGTTTGTGCGTGGGTGTATCCGAAATTTGCCGAAGTCCTTAAAGAGCGCGATGCGATCGCACAGTTCCGGACCAGAGGTCAGCCGATGGGACGCTGGATCCAGCTGAAGAGCGGCAAGATATCTTCCGGCGCGGGCTTTCATGCGAAACCTGATTTCACCATTTTCTTTAAGGACAGAAAAACTGCAACCGACTTTCTGACGCCACCCTTCGATCATTTAGAGCGTATTCACGCCGCGAAAAACTTCTATATAACCATGGAAGGACCTGATGATCTCATCGTCTGGTTTATGCACCTAGTTGCGAGCATGGAGTCTTATACCTGGACAAAGGGTACCGACATGGGTGACGGCGTTACTCGCTACACTAACGGTACTAATGGCGGCCCGATTTTTGTCTATGTTAAAGACGGTAAAATTCTGCGTACCACGCCGATGAATTTGGACGACAGCGATCCCGATTCCTACACCATTAAAGCGCGTGGCAAAGAGTTTAAGCCACCGCGTAAAACCACGTTAGCGGCCCATGGTGCCTGTCAGAAATCGATGGTTTATTCCAAAGGCCGAATTCTGAAACCAATGAAACGCGTCGACTTTGATCACAACGGCGAGCGCAATATCCAGAATCGCGGCAAGTCTGAATTCGTAGAGATTGAGTGGGAAGAAGCGATTGATATCGTTGCCAGCGAAATGAAACGCGCCAAGGCCGTCGGCCCGGGAGCGATTGCTGTGGCTAACGGTTCTCACCATCAGTGGGGCAACCTCGGTCACTACCTCTCTGCCTTTAACCGCTTCTGGAACCTCATTGGTGTAACCAAACTAATGCACTCTCCGGATAGCTGGGAAGGGTGGTTTTGGGGCGCACAGCATCACTGGGGTAACAGTATGCGTTTGGGTGCTACCGAACCGTACGGCACTATTGAAGATTGCCTGAAGAACGCCGACATGATGGTGTTCTGGTCGAGTGACCCGGATGCATCCTACGGGTTTGAAGGCACTCAACGCCGCCGCTGGGCGAAAGAGTTGGGCATCAAGATGGTGCACATCGACCCGTACTTGAATCACACCGCTGCACATCTGGGTGGCAAATGGATTTCACCGAAGGTGGGTACCGACCCTGCATTTGCTCAGGCGCTTACTTACGTCTGGATTACTGAAGGCACTTACGACAAAGAATTTGTCGAAAAACGCACCACCGGTTTCGAAGAGTGGAAAGCGCACGTGCTGGGTGAAGACGACGGTATTCCCAAAACGCCCGAATGGGCCGAACAGGAAACCGGTATTCCGGCTCGCGAGTGCCGCGCACTTGCACGCGAATGGGCCAGCAAAAATACGTATCTTGGTGCGGGTGGCTGGGGTATTGGTCTGGGCGGTGCTTGTCGCGGACCCACGGGTGCTCAATGGGCGCGAATGATGACCATCCTTGGCGCCATGCAGGGCATGGGTAGTGAGGGTTCTAACTTCGGCAACCTGCAGTTTGGTGCGCCGGTGGATATGAACTTCTACTTCCCTGGCTATGCCGAGGGCAGTATGTCGGGAGACTTGGCGTACAGCGCCAACTCCACCAACAACTACCAGCGTATGCCGCACATCGTGACGATGAATTCGGTGAAGCAGGTGATTCCGCGAATGTGGCTACCCGAAGCGATTATGGGCAAGCCCAGGTTGGGTTACGTAACCGCCGTCGATTCAGTCGTTGGGCAGTTCTTCCCCATCGGTTATCCGTCGCCGGGTCATGTGAAGGTTGAAATGCTATACAAGTACGGCAGTTCATCGATCGGCACTCAGGTCGATTCGAATCGCTGGATCAATATGTATCAGCACGAGAACTTGAAGTTCGTCGTGAACCAGTCGGTTTGGTGGGAAGGTGAGACCAAGTTTGCCGATGTCATTCTGCCGGCCTGCACGGTATTTGAGCGCTGGGATATTGGCGAGTGGCTTAACGTTGGTCCGGGCTATGTGCATCACATGTACTCGATGAATAATCACCGGGTGATTTCGATGCAGCACAAGGCTATTGAGCCGCAGGGTGAGTCGAAGTCTGATTACGATATCTTCCTGATGATTGCCGAGAGAATGAATCTGGGTGCTGTGTACTCTGAAGGCGGCAACTCGGAGCTCGAGTGGTGCAAGCGTGCCTACGAATCATCGGATGCTGTCAAAACGATGTCGTGGCGGAAGTTTCTGAAGAAAGGCTACTTCGTCGTACCAGGCGAGCCCGAAGAATCACGTCCGCCGTTGGGTCTGAACTGGTTCTACGAAGGTCGTAAGAAAGACGTGCCAGAGCCTTATCCATTGCCTTCTGATTACGTCGAGAACTACGGCGAAGGCTTGCAGACCCCATCCGGCAAGTACGAGTTTGTGCCGACTACCTTGAAGCGTTTCGATGATCCGGAGCGTCCGCCTGTTAATAGGTATATGAAGACTTTCGAGAATGCGGAGAATGAACCGGAAGTTGCAGCAAAATATTCGCTGCGATTGTTGACGCCTCATTCACGCTATCCCTTCCATTTGATGGGTGATGATGAAGGTTGTTTCTTGCGTGATATTCGCGAACATCGCGTGAAAGTGGGCGACCATCATTATCTGACCTGTCGTCTCAGTCGCGAGGATGCGGCAGCACGTGACATTAAAAATGATGATCTGATTCGTCTTTTCAACGATCGTGGTTCTGTAGTCTGCGCTGCACAAGTTACCGACCGGCTGCGTCCGGGCGTGATTAGTGCACCGACAGCATCTGCCGAATATCGGCCTGCCGGCGAACCCGGTAAGTCCACCGATTTGGGTGGTTGCGTGAACGTGCTTAACCCCAGTAAGCCTATCACCACGAAGGCTCACGGTATTCGCCCTAATGGCACGCTTATCGAAGTTGAGAAGTGGACGGGTATCGATACCTGGAAACCGGCAGCACCGGTGGAGGCAGCGTAATGGCTAAGAAATGGAACATGATTGTTGATATCGAGCGCTGCAATAACTGCCGCGGTTGTTTTCTTGCCGTTAAAGATGAGCATACCGGTAATGATTTTCCCGGTTACGCGGCTGAGCAACCAGCGATGGGTGCGAACTGGCTCGATATAGAACGTAAAGAGCGCGGTGCTTATCCGATTGTCGATGCTCACTTTATGCCGACGATGTGCAATCACTGTGATGATGCACCCTGCATGAAAGTTGGCGGCGACGCAGTGAAGAAACGTGCCGATGGTATTGTGATTATTGATCCGGTGAAGGCGAAAGGGCGTAAGGATATTGTTGAATCTTGTCCGTATGGCTCAATCAGTTGGAATGAAGAGCTGCAACTACCGCAGGCTTGGATATTTGATGCCCATTTATTTGACTCTGGTTGGAAGGAAACCCGCGAAGAACAGCAATGTCCTACGGATGTATTCCGCTCAGTGAAAGTATCAGATTCTGAAATGCAGCAAATGGTGGCAGAGGAAGGCCTAGAAGTGTTGCAGCCGGAACTGGGCACTAAGCCACGTGTTTACTATAAGAACATGCACTTCTTTACCAAGTGCTTTGTTGGTGGTTCTGTGACCGGTCTTATTAATGGTGTTGATGAGTGCATCGACGGCGCTGAAGTTCTCCTTAAAAAGGACGGCAATGAAGTAGGGCGTGCCACTAGCGATATCTTTGGTGAGTTCAAAATCGACAAGTTGGAGCCAAGTAGCGGCGCGTACGAACTCGAAGTGAGTGGTTCAGTGGGCAAGCTGGCGAAGTCGTTTGAGCTTGGTGCCGACAGCGTCTATTTGGGTGTGCTGGAGTTGGCCTAAGCGCAGCTCTTTAGCTATCTGCCCATAAAAGAAGCCCGTGCAAGCGGGCTTTTTTTTATGCTCATGAGACCTGCAAAAAGGCCCGCTTGCGCGGGCCTTTTCTACTATTGGCACTTACTGCTTCAGGCTTGCAGCCACTAAGCAACTTCCTGCAGGTATTCCTTCAGCGATTTGCCTGGTCGACCCATGATGTCCTGAAAGGTCGAGGTTTTATGGCCCGGCGTATTGCCGTTGGCAATTTCGGCGAACAGGTAGGCCACTGCATCCGAGTGCCAGTCGTTCTTGTGGTACGGGCGGATGGCTTCCTGGTAAGCATCTGCATCGATGTCATCGTATTCAACCTCTGCACCGATGACTTCACCAATAACATTGGCAATGTCTTGAAACGTCAGAACCGGGTCAGGGCCGGTGATGTCGTAGTACTGGCCGTGGTGGGGTTTTGAATCCTCAGTGGTGAGGACATGGGCAATAAAAGCACCCGCGTCGACGGTGTCGGTGACGACTACGTCGCCTTTACCCATAGGCATCGACAACTTGCCGCCAGACTTTGCTGCAGCGAGCGAGCTGCGGAAGTTCTGCATAAAGAAGCTGGGACGGACAAAGGTCCAATTCATGCCGGACTCCATAATCGCGTCTTCACCGGCGATATGAGCCAGCGGTATAGGGCTGGTAGTGCCGCGAACGGCCTCGGGTGACGAAAGCTTAAGAATCCAGGGCAGGCCGGCTTCTTTGGCCGTCTTAATGAAAGAGGCTTCAAGAGCTTCCTGGTCTTCGCCGTTTGGAAGGATAAGTACGGCACGATCAATGCCTTGAAGCGCAGCGGTTATTGAAGCGGCATCGCTAAGATCGCCTTGGACGAGCTCGACGCCTTTGTTGGCCCACGGAGCCGCTTTCTCCAGATTACGAACCAGAGCACGGAACTTAACGCCCTTTTCCAGCAACGCAGTGGCGGTGGCGCCGCCGTTGTTGCCGGTAATACCTGTTAGCAAAATCATGTACTTATGTCCTTTTTCTAGAATTATTCTGGAGCAGGGCCCGGCTTAATGGCCGGGCTTTGGTGCTGGCAAGGGCGCTTATTGTACACGCAGTTTGCAGCCCGGTTGCGCCATTGCGGGGACAGTTGAGTGAATGGAATGCATCGTCGGGGCTGCGGATAGAGCACCCGAGATTTTTGGCGGCCCCAGCGGCGGGCGGCCGCAGGCAGTTGCACGTCAAGGCCACGAATGCAGTGCCGCCGGCGCTCATTGTGCTCGTTTAATTCTGTGCTACGGCGAGTTCGCGATGGGCGAGTGCAAGATTCTCGATGGTGGCCGCTGCTTTGCGCGTGCCATTTTCCACCGAGCGATTAATAACCAGTGCTCCGAGCATCGGTGGTACCCAGAAGCCTGTCTCAATCTCATGACGGTATTCGATGATGGTTGAATCGCCGTCAGCCGTTAGTGTCCAGCTTTCTATACTGAGTGCCGCATCGCTATTCTCCGGCTCAGCAATAACCAGAATTCTTCGCTCCGACTCGATTTCGATGCGGGCATAGCGCTCGATGGTTTTGCAGAAAAACCAGATGCACCCCTCGATTCGTGTGTAGATCCTCGGTGTGCCATCGACCGCCGGCTCAACGTAGCGACTGTCAGCAAACGTGTCGCCTATCTTGGCGAACTGATTGTAGTTGAGCAGGGCGGCGTAAACCTCAGCTAGCGTGGCGTTAATGACTAACTCTGAGCGGATATCGACGCGGCCACCATCGCGCTGCACGTCTATCCAATTGATCTCAGCCGCTATCGCACCGCAGGTCAAAAGCATTAATAAAAGACCCGCTAACATTCTGCTCACGGAGCGTGCAGTTGGTGGCGAGAACATGTGCTGCATGGTTAACCCTTTTCAGGAGATTTTATCAGTAACTATGGATTCGATGCTTCCGGTGCTGCAGATTCAGACTTGGCCTGCTAGTTAGTGGCTTATGTCTAATTAAACCGGCGGCGGTCAAATTGTGAAGTGTGCCCTCACCCAGTCGCCATCCGGTGCGGGCAGGTTGCCGCAAATTCTGCAGCCACTCGGTGGAGTCCTTGTGAACCAAGACCAGGGCCGCCATTAGCCGCTCGCAGGTAGGTGCGCCATTTTGGCAGTTCATCGGGTTATGCTGGGTAGGGTTTAAATAGGCGTACTGTCTCCGGATACAGATATGAGAGCTTCCATCCATCGATACAGCCTTATAACCGGGGTGCTTAGCGCACTCATTGCCGCCGGCTGCGTCGATAAGCAACCGTTCGCCGTGCGCGACAGTGTTGGCGGTTTTGACGACGCACAAGTTACCAGCGGAACCCGCTTCGCGGTAACCGGCGATTCTGCCGGTCTCATCATCGACCTGCAGGGCGTCCTGTGGTCATTGCCGGTTCAAGGCGGCACGGCTACAGCCCTCACCACGCCACTCGATGATTTACGTCGTCCGCAACTCAGCCCTGATGGCTCAGTGCTCGTTGCTGAGAGTTTCGCGACCGGCTACTGGAACCTGGTCACGATGAATCGTGACGGCGGCAATCGTCAGCCACTGACCACTGGACCGCATGATGATCGGGACGCGCTGTGGTCAGCGGATGGCCGCTCAATTGCCTTTACGACGGATCGCAGCGTTGCTGTCGCACGCTGGTCGGTCGATATTGCAACCGGTGAGTTGGCTAAGCTTGATACGGACGAGCAATACCAAAACATGAGTAAGGCACTGCACGCGCCGCGGCCTAATTCGGATAATGAATTGCTAGCGTGGGTGCAAGTGGGCGAGCGCAATGGTTTTCCGGGTGTGGCTGTCAACGAACTCGTATTGTCTGACCTGCGATCCGGCGCCGTGAGCACTGTGTCGCAGGTGGACAGTGACGTTTTTAACATGCCACCCGCATGGCTCGATGAGAGCACACTGCTGTACACGGCGGACGGGCACATTCAGCAGCTTAATGTGATCACCGGCACAACAACCGAGGTGCCATTTTTAGTCACCTTAGCGCTGACGGTGCCCGACTACACGCGGCGATTACCCATTGCTTTTGCACAGCAGTCACAACCGGCGCTGGGCATTGTTGACCCCGTAATGTTACCCGGCGAAGCCATCGTCTTTACCGCACTGGGTGACCTTTGGTTGCTCGATAAGGACAGCCAATTGCAGCAGTTGACCGATGATGCCTTTGTCGAGCGCGACCTCTCGGTATCGCCCGATGGCGGCAGGCTCGTTTATATCTCTGACCGTGGCGGATCAATGCAGATCTGGGAGCATGACCTCGCTACACGCGAAGTACGCTTAATTCTAAAAGACAGTCGCGGACCTCGTTACCCAACATTCTCCCCGGACGGAACCGCTATTGCGTTTCAGGAAGTGGGCCCCATTGGCACGCAGGATTTCACGGTGCAGGTGCTGGATCTCCAGACCGGCAAGCACCGCAAACTGCGCAACAGCCCGAAGATATGGCCCGGTCGCATGGCCTGGAGCGCTGACGGCGCTCACATAACTGTGGCCGAACTGTATGCGACGGGCGAGGCAACCGCTGGTCGCAACCGACTCGTGCGGATCATGGTCGAAGGCAACGCTCGGGATGTGGTCGCGCTGCCGGACGCGATCACGGTAGACGCCGGACCGGTTGCGAGTCGCAACGGCCAACAGCTTGCACTGGTCATAGACGGCAGTCTCTGGCGTCTGCCGGTCGAGTCTGATGGGCGCGCTGCCGGTGCGCCGGAGCAGATACTCGATGCATTGGTTGAGTCACCGGGGTGGTCGTTTGACGGCATGCAGATTGTCGTGCTGGGTCCCGACGGGCTAAGCGTGGTCGACCTGCAGCAAGGCCGCGCCCGCAACCCGGGGTTGGAGTGGCAGCCCGCACGCGGCTCCGGCAGGCAGTTGATCCATGCGGGACGTCTGTGGGATGGCACGGGCGATACGTGGCAGACCAATGTCGATATCCTCATTGAGGATGCCCGCATCGTCGGGGTAACACCA
>Ga0209702_10000977_pt1 | contig 57893 bp, 66 predicted proteins | sample FRY01_FD_187210 | JGI IMG/M metagenome (GOLD analysis project Ga0209702, IMG submission 187210) | Freshwater microbial communities from Lake Fryxell liftoff mats and glacier meltwater in Antarctica - FRY-01 (SPAdes) (version 2) | ecosystem: Environmental > Aquatic > Freshwater > Ice > Glacier...
TTTTATAGAAAAAGACAAACTTTATTTTAATTTCTCCACCCAGGTGTTTACAGCAGAGTGGAACCACACTGATCCATCTCGAACTCAGATGTGAAACGCTCTAGCGGCAATAATACTTAAGGGGAAGCCCTTAGGGAAGGTAGCTCAATGCCTGGGTTCTACAATAAGTACTTCAAACCTCTTGTTACTATAAAAAATTATTCTTTTTCTTTGTAAAACATTAATTAATATATTTAATTATCAAGAAAAGCAATATAAGTTATAAAAATTTGTATAATAATATTATTATGGCATCATTGTTGTATTAAGGAGAACATATGTCTCATACAGTAAAAATTTATGACACGTGTATTGGTTGCACACAATGCGTACGTGCTTGCCCAACAGATGTATTAGAAATGGTACCTTGGGATGGTTGTAAAGCAGGACAGATTGCTTCTGCTCCTCGTACAGAAGACTGTGTAGGATGCAAACGCTGTGAAACAGCTTGCCCAACAGATTTTCTAAGTGTACGTGTCTACTTAGGTGGTGAAACGACTCGTAGTCTTGGTTTAGCTTACTAAATTGATGGAGACTTCATATGAAAGACTTTTTAAAGTATTTGTCAACTGCACCAGTTCTTCTGACAGCTTGGTTAACCTTTACGGCCGGTTTTGTTATTGAGATCAATAGATTTTATCCTGATGCTCTTACCTTTCCTTTTTAAGCCAATATAAAGTATGATTTATTCTCTTCTAATAATCTGAGAATTGTTAGAAGAGAATAAATCATACTAAAAAGGAATACCTTTTTTTGGTGAACTTAAAATACCTTTTTTTATCAATGACGCTTGTGGATTAGCTAAATAGCCTAATCTACCACCTATTACAGCGTATTTCATTGCTTGAGCCATTAATTCAGGCCTTTCAGCTGATGCAATCGCTGTATTAATTAGAACCGCATCTGCACCAATTTCCATTGCTTTACTGGCATCACTTGGTTTACCTATACCGGCATCAACAATAACAGGTATTTTCGCTTGCTCAATTATTATTCTGATGTTTTCAAGATTTTTAAGACCTTGATTTGAACCAATTGCGGATCCTAAAGGCATTAACGTTGCACAACCTAATTCTTCCAAATGAGAAGCTAATATAGGATCTGTATTTATATAAGGAAAAATTTTAAATCCCTTTTTAATTAGATAATCAGCTGCTTTAATAGTTCCAAGTGGATCAGGCATTAGATACTTCTCGTCAGCAATTACTTCTAATTTTAAAAATTTATTATTTTCTTGACCTAACGATTTTGCAATTTCTCTACCTAAGAACCCTAATCGTATTGCTTCATCTGGAGTCTTTGATCCTGCGGTATTTGGAAGCATCCAAATACGATTCCAATTTATTGTACTTAAAAGACTTCCATCTTCCTTTTCATTTTTTTGAGTCTCTAGACGGCGTATAGCTACAGTTACAAGACTTGGGTCACTCAATTCTATACTACGCTTTGTTTTTTCTAACGTTTCAAAACGTCCTGTACCTATAAGCAATCTAGAGTTAAAGGAGATTTTGTCCACTTCCCATTTGTCACTAAAGATAACCATAGTTTTTTTAGTTGAGCCCTAGGTTTTTGATTATAATTTCTAAGACTGATCTTTAATTTTTTACTGTCTAACTTTATTACAATATAAAATTTGGCTGACTAGGCATGAGTTATTATTTTTGCTTAGTGAATTTTACTTGAAAAGAATCTAGCAAAAATAATTTTAACAATTGTAATGTTAGAGTATTTTATGAATTTATAAGTTTTGTCTCTTCTTAACTTTTAAATAAGGTATATTAAGTTTTTTTATTTCACTTGTTAAAACTAAAATGTAAGCATTCCTAAAAATGCTTACATTTTGAAAAGTTGTATTTAATAATAAAATTTAGAGATAAAATAATGGTTCATAAGATTTTACGTAATTATTTTGTCTGTACGCTATTTTTAAACTCTTTCCAACTAGGGTAACCAATTAAGTTTACTAAATTTTCCCAATTAGGAACATCAATTGATACTTTCTTTTTATTACCCTTAATACCTGTGTAAGAAACGTATCCATCTTTTAATGCAAATAAAGTGTAATCTCTACCTATGCCAACATTGTCTCCGGCATGGAAAGAATAGCCTCGTTGTCGGATAATAATTTGTCCTGTTTGAATAAATTTACCACCAATTACTTTTACACCTAGTCGTTTTGCATTAGAGTCTCTACCGTTTTTTGTACTACCGGCTCCTTTCTTATGTGCCATAATTTCCTAATGTTATTCAATATTTATAAATTTACTTTTATGCTTTTGAACCTTTTACAAGGACTTGTAAATCATATCTCTTTTTTGAAGACATAATTCTTAAAACATTGTCAAATCGTACACGTCTAGAAGACATTCGATATCCGATTTTTCTTCTATATGCCTTTTTTGCACGCATTTTAAAGACGACAAGTTTTGATTTTTTACGTACACCTGGTAGTAAACTTCCTTCAATACGAAAGTCATGTAATAAAGGTTTACCAAGGTAAACGTTATTTTCGTCGCTATAAAACATTACGCGATCAAATAATACGATTTTAGCTTTTTCAGGTTGATGTGCGTAATCTGCTTTAAAAGTACGTGAACTTGACTTTAGTGAACTTTTACTAGATTTTGCTAATTTAAAATTGTAAAAGTCTTGGAACTTATCTGGTTCAACCCAGAATTGTCGCCCAAAACTTTCTATGATGCTATAAATGTTTGTCATATTAATTTGTATGTATGAAATTAGTCTTTAAATAGACCTAATTGTAAGCTAGAGGTTGTAAAACTTTTGTTGTAGGAGCATTGAAATTTCCTGAAATTACATTTTGATAACGTAATTTTAACCAGTAAATAAAATCTACATCTGTAGAAACAATAGCTACTAAATTTTCATTAGAATTATTTTTCGTAAGTTCTTTTAATTCATTAGCGTATGCATTTAAAAACTCAGGTGAAGGAAGAATCCAAAAGTCAACTTGTTTATTTCGGCTTGAGTAATAATGCGCTCTTTCTCTTAAAACTTCTTCTACTGGTTCTATTTCGAATAAAAATTCTTTAGTTGCAAGTATAAAATAATATTTCATAAGAAATTATTTCCTTTAATTGATAATTATTCCTCTTCTTGAGGATTTTTAATTGTTGCAAGTGCAGCTTTAGTTACAAGTGGTATCTCAGGATTTTTATTATAAATTATATAATATACGCAATTATATACTAAAACAGCAAGACTTATAAATGCTAAGGGTGATAAAATAAAGTGGTTTAAAAATAATAACCAATTAAAGTAATCCTGTTTTACTTGTAATTCGTATCTTTGAACAAGATTTGTGAAAATAGTAATTGATTCTTCTCTTTCTTTATATTTTACTGCATTTAGATGTTTTACTAAGTAATTACTAAAAAGTATATCTTTGACTAATTTAATACATTCAAAAATAGTTATTGCAATTTCTTGACTTAAACCTAAACTATAATTTATTAATAAAAAGATGAATGCTATACTACCATTATAACCAATTTTATACGATAATTTTAATGATTTATACCCTGCAGGAAAGATAAGAAAATATGCAATAATAACCCAAAATTGCACCATCTTATTGTAACTATTTATTAAAGGGTTAAACACTTTAATTAAATTTGTAAGTAAAGGAATTTTTTCAAAAAGCTTATTTGAAAAACTACTTACAATTAATTCTTCGTATTCTTGTATAAACGGTACTAGAGATTGATTAGCTAAGAAAATAAAAGGTATAAAATATATTTTTAAAATAAACCCAAGTCGACTTAAGTAGCTTAATAAACTTTCTTTACTAAAAGAGTCTTTAAACTTTATAGATTTTGCTAAAATTTTTTTTAAACTATCAATTATAAATTTTAAATAGTTTGTTATCCAACTAAACAACTTATTGCTATTATTGTAGACAAACGGTATAAATCTAATTTTTTTAGAATTTTTACTAAGTAAATTTAAATAAAAAGATAAATATTTTTCAATTTTTAAAAATTTATTTAAATATGTACTTGAAGTAAATGATTTCAATTCTAAAAAATTTATTTTTGTTTTTTCAATTGTAAATCTCAATTTACTTACTTTTTTTCGTATTAAGTAAATAAAATTTAACTTGGCTATAAAAATTTTGTTAATATAGAATTGACTCTTTAATTTTCGTGCAAGCTCGTTTTTATTAGCATATCTCGAAAAATTTATTTCCTCATTAAACTTTTCATACTTTAAGATACTAAATTTTTTTATGGACTGTTTTGATACGTTTAAACGGGTTTTATATTTTCGATATAAGCTTTTAAGTTGTTTATAGTTATCAATAGATTTACTATTTGTTAAAATACTACTTGATGATATTTTATATTTTTCTTTGTCTAATTCTATAGAGTTAATAGTTGTTTTAAGAATTTCTTGACCCTTAAGAAAAGTTTTGTATTTCCCCTCATTTATATTGCTGGATTGATTCTGTATATTCTCCATATGTTATTTTTTATTTTGTTAAACTTATTGAAACACAATAGTTTTAAATGCTTTAAAAAAAAGCATAAAAGAATCAAACCTTAGGTTTTTAAGTATATGAATTATAAAATGCTGTATAACTCTTATTAGAAAGTTTTTTGTTTAATATAACTTTATAATCTAAATAATTTAGAGTTAAAACCATAACATTAATGTTAATTAATTGGTTAATATTTTTATAAGTTTTATAAAGTTGTATTTCTGAGCTTCCTAAATTTTTTGTCAATAGAAGAAAAATTAATGAGATCCTTAAATGGAAAATTTTAGAGATAGTTCTTAAATATATTCTTAAAAAGACATAGTTTTCATATATGAGTTTTTTGTATCTAATATACTTTAATAAGATATATATAAAGCTCAGTATACTTAAACCCTTTAATTTACTAAAAAATTTTAAATTAGAGTAGTAGTTTTCTGGGTATAAAGAATAAATTTTTCTTTGAAAATCATATCTAATCATTTGTTTATTTTCAATTAAATTTCCAAAGATTTGATCTAAGAATTTTTCATGAATGAATCTGCTATCATAAAGATTAAATAACAATATTAATTGAGAATTTTTAGATAGCCCTTCTTGTGAATTATTTGATGATATTTGCAATTTTGCGGTACTAGTTAATTGGTATTGTTGCTCCATTATAGAAAAGAAGATAATAAGACTTATTTAGTTAAAAATATTAACGCTACAAAAAAGTAATGAGTGTTAAAAGGAAAAGCTGATGTTTTAATTAGACTGGTTTTTTCGACTTATTATAGTGTACTTCTAAATCTAAGTTTACTTTTTCTCAGAAAAATTTAAAAATGTTACTAAAAATTGATAATATATCGACTCTTTTCCGTCAACCCAAAATATCGCCTATCTATTATGATTTCGTTGATAAAATTTTAGATTTAGAATCAAAAAATAGTTTATTATCTGACGCAGATATTCGTTTCAAAGTAGATATTTTAAGAAAAAATTTCTTCGATGAATCAAAAAAAGCTCAAAATATTGTAGAAAGTTTTGCATTAACTCGAGAAGTAGCATCACGTAAACTGGGTTTAAAACACTTTGAAACTCAAATTCTCGGCGGGCTTGTTTTAAACGAAGGTAAGATCGCTGAGATGAAAACGGGTGAAGGTAAAACACTTGTTGCGACTCTTCCAGCCTCATTCCAAGCTCTTAGCGGTAAAGGTGTACATATTGTGACAGTTAATGAATATCTAGCAAAACGGGATAAAGAATTATTACAAGTTGTTTATCAAACCTTAGGATTTGAAGTAGGTTTGATACGAGAAAGTATGGAAACTTTTGAAAGACAGTACAATTATGCTTGCGACATTACATACACAACAAACACAGAGGTAGGATTTGATTATTTAAGAGATTTAATGGCTGATTCACCAAAAAATCGAGTACTTAGATCATTTAATTACTGTCTTATCGATGAAGTTGATTCAGTTTTAATTGATGAAGCTCAAACACCACTTATTTTATCAAGTCCAAGACCTTTAACTTCTGATAAATATCCTAAAGCACTTTGGGTTGCTAAACAATTAGTTCCTAATAGACATTTTATTCCAAAGTATCGAACAAAACAAGCAAGTTTGACTGAAGATGGTTATAATTTTTTAGCTGAAATTTTTCAAACTGATGATCTTTACGATCCTAAAGATCCTTGGTTAGCTTTTGTTGAAAATGCTCTTAGATCCCTACTGTTTTATCAAAAAGATCAAGATTATATTATTCAAAATAATCAGATACAAATAATAGATAAATTTACAGGTCGTGTTTCTAAAGATAGAAAATGGTCAGATGGTTTACATCAAGCTATTGAATGTAAAGAAAATGTGAATGTAACAGCAGAGAGCCAAACTTTGAACTCAATAACATACCCTAAGTTTTTTTCTCTTTATAAAAAACTTTCTGGAATGACAGGTACTGCGAAAACTTCAGAACAAGAATTTCGTGAATTTTATGGTCTTGATGTTGTTGTAATTCCAACTAAAAAACCTATAAAACGGAAAGATCTTCCAGATTTGATTTTTGAAACTAAAAAAGCAAAGTTTAAGGCTTTAATCGAAACTATAACATCATGTTATTCAGTTGGTCGGCCTGTTTTAGTTGGGACAACCACGATTGAAGATTCAGAAATTATTGCTGAAACACTAAGAGCATTAGGTTTAGAAGATTGTCAACTTTTAAATGCAAAACCAGAAAATTCAGAAAGTGAGGCAGAAACCGTTGCTCAATCTGGTGCCTTAAATTCGGTAACAATTGCTACAAATATGGCAGGTAGAGGAACTGATATTATTCTAGGTGGCAATTTAAAATATATTATTAATGATTTGCTAAGACAAATCATTTATCAATTAATGACTAATGGACCTAAAAACTTATCATTAATATCAAATTCCGAAAATTTAAATAGTATTTTATTTGATATCCAACAACTTTTGAAAGATTTTGATGTAAATTTAATTCAAAATTATTTAGATAACGTTGTTGATATTGAGTCTCACATACCACAAACTTTATTAGATCGACGTATTAAAGAGTTATATATTATATTGTTAGAAAATTCTAAAATTGAGTGGAGTAAAACAAGAGAACTTGTTTGCAATTTAGGCGGATTATTAATCTTAGGAACTTCTCGCCACGAGTCTAGAAGAATAGATAACCAATTAAGAGGCCGCTCTGGTAGACAAGGGGACCCTGGTGAATCACAATTTTTCATTAGTTTGGAAGATGATTTAGTTAATAGATATGATCCTAATATTTTTTCACCATTTTTAGGGCGGGATAATCCAAATTCTTTTTCAGGTACAGACTATTTAGCAGTTAGTAAAACATTTGATGCTTTACAAGATCGAGTAGAGAAATTTTTGTATGAAAATAGAAAATCTAGTTCAGCTTTTGAAGAAATATATGAGTATCATCAAAGATTATATTTCATTTTCCGTGAGTGCATTCTAGAATATACAGACCCTTTGAACTTATTATTAAATTTATTTTCATTTAGAACTTTAAATTCATCGATATTACCAGAAGAAATGGAATTATATGGTTCTACTAATATATCTTCTAATATTTTTAATATTAATACGAATCAATATACTTATATTGCTAATTTACTATCAGCTACAGCTACGCTTTCATATCAGCAAATTATAAGTAGCCACTATTTAGATATTTCTAAAAAACTGATTTTAGAAGTTATGGATCAGAAATGGACAGAATACGGTGAAAGAATTTCCTTAAGTCGTGATACTATAGGATTACAAGCTTATGCACAAAGAGATCCTATAATTGAATATAGTCGGTTATGTAGTCAAGAATTCTCAGAGCTAATAAAAGACACTCAATCACTTATAATAACTAGTCTTATAAATTTCAGTGAATTAAATAAAACCTATCTTGGTGTTTAATTTTATGTTAAAATTAAAAAAACTTTTAAGTCAAAAATAATTACTTACTTGACTTTATTATTTAAATAAAAAAAAGACTCTTATGACAAAACGTACATTAGAAGGAACAAAGAAAAAAGCAATACGCAAATCGGGTTTTCGTGCAAGAATGAAAACAAAAAACGGCCAAAATGTTTTAAATGCTCGTCGTAGAAAAAATAGAAAACGTGTAGCGAAAACGATGCATAGTTAGTTGAAGTATCTGGAAAGATTTTGAAAATGAGTTTCGAGGAAGAAATTGTTTTGTTTATTAAGGCAAAGTCACCACTAATTTATATCATAAGTGCTGAAGAAGAGCGTGTAGAATATGCTTTGCGTAAACTTATGGCATCTAGGTTAAAAAGAGTCGTGTATAGCTGGGATTTTGTTAATGGTTTTAATCCTAAAGTCTTAAATGAAGCTTATAAGCGTAATCCCTTTGAAGCATTGTCCAGAGTTCGTAATATATTCAGTCAAGTCCCTTCTTTAATTCTTTTTAAGGATTTTCAGAATTTTTTCTCTGATCTTTCAATTTCTAGAGAGTTAAGAAATTTATTACCTATTATTCGTAAACAACCTAAAACTATTATTTTCGTTAGCAATCAAAAAATTGTATCAAATGAATTAGTCGATAAATTTGTTTTTATTGAATTTGGGTTACCTAATGTTTCTGAAATTGAAAAAGAATTAAGTCGATTATTTAATACATTGAATATTAATTTAAAAAGTGAATTATTCGATTTATTAGTTAATTCGTGTCGAGGTTTGTCATTAGAAAAGATTAGACACCTAATTGCAAAGTCAATAACTTCAAAAAGACAGTTAGATTTTTCAACTGTTGAGCTGATACTGCAAGAAAAAAGACAAATTATTTCTCGCACTGAGATACTTGAATTTTGGCAACCAGACGAACATTTAAATGATATTGGTGGCTTAGATGGGTTAAAATCTTGGCTGAGTAAACGTAGATTACACTTTTCTGAATCAGCAAAAAATTATGGGCTACCTGTGCCTCGAGGCATACTTTTAGTTGGTGTTCAAGGAACTGGAAAATCAATGACAGCGAAGGCTATAGCTAATGACTGGTTTTTACCTCTTTTAAGATTAGACACTGGTCGATTATTTGGAGGAGTCGTCGGTGAATCTGAACGTCGTATTAGAGAAATGATTGAAATTTCAGAATCTTTATCACCTTGTGTACTATGGATTGATGAAATTGAAAAAAGTTTTACGAGCACGACACAAACAGGTGATAGTGGAACCACAAATAGAGTTTTAAGTACTCTTTTGACCTGGTTGGCTGAAAAAAAAGCGTTTGTATTCGTTGTTGCAACAGCAAATGCATTAGAAAATATTCAATTAGAGTTAATTCGAAAAGGTAGATTTGATGAAATTTTTTTCTTAGATTTGCCTACTAAAAGTGAACGTAAAAGTATCTTTGAAGTTCAACTTAAAACGTTTCGACCTGAAAGTTGGGAATTTTACGATATAAATGAATTAAGCCAATTAACCCCATCCTTTTCAGGAGCTGAAATTAAACAATTAATAATTGAAGCAATGTACCAAGCTTTTTCAGAAGGTCGAGAATTTAAAACTCAAGATATTGTTAAAGAAATTGATAATTCTATACCTTTAGCAAAATTACAACAAGAATCAGTTCAAAAATTACAAGCTTGGGCTCGTTCTGGTAGAATAAGATTAGGTTCACTTGATGCTTCAAATATTAATAATGAAAATTAATTACATTTTAATCTTATGCGCTTCATTATAAGATGGTTATCAAATATCAAAGTAGCTATTTTTTTGCTTGTGGTTTTAATACTTTGCAGCTTAATAGGATCTATTGTTGAACAAACTGATAAACCAATTAATCAGGTATTAGAAAGTACTGGAGATTTTTCTTTCAGTAATATTTCTACCTTCTTTAGATTTTCAAACGTTTTTAATAATGGTTGGTTTTTTTGTCTAAATTTACTATTAGGTTTAAGCCTAATATCATGTACTTTTACACAGCAATTACCATCTTTTGATTTTTGTAGAAGCTTAAATTTTTTAAAGAAGTTTTTAGAAACAGAAAAATTCGATGGGTCACTAGTCTTTCCTACAAATTGGTTCCCTTTTGTGATTTCTAGAATGTCTACAAAAAACTATTACCTTTTCCAAAAAAGTAAAGCAATTTATGCTTCAAAAGGATTAATTGGAAGACTTGGGCCAGTTTTTGTTCATTTAAGTCTTATTTTAATATTGTTAGCCTCTTTGATTTCAGCTCTGGGTGGTTTACTTGCGCAAGAATTTGTCCCTAAAGGCGAAATTGCTTATTTACAAAATTTTCCATCCGATCATTTAATTGATAATTTACCGATATACCCTATTAGAGTTAATGACTTTTGGGTAAGCCATATAAATGGTTTAATTCATCAGTTTTACACAAATATTTCAAGTTTAAATGACTATGGAAAAGAGTCCACTTCATTTACAATATCTGTAAATCATCCCTTTTATCAACAACAAGTTATTTGGTATCAAACAGACTGGGATATAATAGGATTAAAGTGTAAATTAAATGACTTAATTTATCAAATACCTGTTACCTCAATATCTACTGCCGGAAAACGATTATGGATAAGTTGGTTACCTTTTTCAGAAAGTGGTTCTATACTATTTTTTGAAACCTTAAGAGGTGATTTTATTTTACCCTCACTGAATTTGAATGAGTCTATTTATGCCGAAATCGGGCAAAACATACAAATCGTAAGCTCAATTAATACAACAATTCTGGATATACTTACATGTACGGGATTACAGGTTCGTGGTGATCCTGGTGAATTATTTTTATCCTTAGGTTTTGGAAGTTTGATTTTAAGTACTTTTATTAGTTATATATCTTACTCAAGAATATGGATTATTAAAAGATTAGACAGTATTCAAATTGGTGGCTTAACAAATAGAGCTAAGTTAAGATTTGATTATCACTTACTAAACTTATTTGATTCTATGCCCGTAAATATTAAGCAGTAATAAAACTTATGCAAACTATATTTATTACTTTATTCAATAATTAAACTTTATGAAAAATTCTTTATCTCGTTATGAATCTTTATTAATTTTCTCATCAGATTATTCACCTAAACAGTTGAGATTTTTAGGTTATTACTATGCAAAAACGCTTCGTGAATGGGGAGCTTCTAAAATACACGTAAGGTATAGAGGCAAAAGAAGCTTATCTTACAATATTAAAGGAACAAAAATTGGTGATTATATTGAAATTCGTTTTAATCTTCTCCCTTCAAATTTATCCCTTTATCAATCTTTGATTAAATTAGATAACCATATTCTTAGATCTTTTATCCGTAAAAAAACGACAAATATTAAGTTTGTTTCAATGTAAACAAATCCATTAGAAGCTTTTGCTTTTAATGAATTTATTCATACTAATTAATTGTTATAAATTAATTTTTAATCATTAGATTTTTTAATTTATTAAAGAAATAAATAAAATTTTAGGCAGTTTAAAGTTAAAGGAAGAGTTATTAAAATTTATGTGTTAAGAGGGTTTGAATAGTTTTAATATTAATAAAAATCTCTTAGCAGCAGAATAATTTTAATTAACCTATCCAACCATAACTATGTAAACCTTTTCCAAGGAAATTTACTCCTAAATAACATACCCAAATAATTACAAAACCTATACTACCAATAGTAGCTGTCTTTTGACCCGTCCAACCTTTAATTAAACGAGCATGTAAATAAATAGCAAATGTAAGCCAAGTAATTAAAGCCCAGCTTTCTTTTGGATCCCAACTCCAATATGCACCCCAAGCTTCATTTGCCCAGACTGCACCAGAAATAATCCCTAAAGTTAAAAAAGGAAATCCTAGTCCTATTAATCTATAACTCCAAATATCAATGATATCAAGTAACGATTTACTTAAACTTTTTACTTCAAGAAGCGTCTCATTAGTTTCATTGCTTGTTATACTAATCGCTGATGTTGCAATAGGAGTTAAATCAGTTTTTTTTGGTGCATATGTTTTCAATAATAAAAACAATAGACATAATAAAGATCCTAATATCAATGTTCCATAACTTAGCATCATAACACTAACGTGCATCATTAACCAATTTGACTGTAATGATGGGGCTAGACCAGTAATAATTCGCATTTCTGGTGGAAGACCCGAATTACCAAACCAATATAAACAAAGAACAAGAGGAAGATTTAAACATCGAATTAAACGTGTTGATAATTTTAACTCTGCGAGTTGTTGGCCAATAAGAAGTATTGCACATAAAAATAAAATGGATTCATACAAATTACTAATTGGGAAATATTTCCCATTTGTCCATCTGGATACAAGTAGCCCTACAACAAAAAGACTTGAAAAAAATGTACTGAATTTAGAAATATTTGACCAAATTTTTGATTTTAAGAAAAATAAATTGATCCAACTTGTACAAGTTGCTAAAATTAGTGCATAAAAAGTCGTGTTACCTAAAACACTCTCAATTGTTTTCATTTCTATCATATGAAATTTTAACTATTTAAACCTTTGTCAAAATCAATTATAGCAAATTTATAGACAAATCGAGAAAGTCTAGAGATAATGCAGCATAAAAAATAGATCAATTTTTTATTTAATATTTTAAAAACATGTATATTTTGCCTTTTTATAATACGAAATTCTTAAATAATATAAAATTACTAATACAATCCATTTAAATTTTACAAAAGTATTATGACAACTTTTTTAGATCACAAGCAAATAGATTTGGTTAGACAAGGTTGCAGATTCACAGAACGTTGTGTTAAACCACTACGTGATAATACTTATAAGTATGGCTTTTCTACAGTTATAGAATCAGACGAATTTAAATCAGGTTTAGATTTAAACACAGTAAAACTTATTTCAAATAAAAAGAATGAAAGTGGTTTTATTATTGATTTTAGAGCTCGAGCTTTTAAAAAATGGCAATCAATCAAAGATCCTGCCTGGGCAGAATTAAAGTATCCACCAATTGATTATCAAGCTATTAAGTATTATTCATCACCAAAAGTACAAGAAAAATTAAAAAGTATAGATGAAGTTGATCCAGAGTTACTTGATACTTTTGAAAGATTAGGTATTCCCCTGAATGAACAAAAACGTTTAGCTAATGTTGCCGTTGATGCAGTTTTTGATAGTGTTTCTATTTTTACAACCTTTAAAAGAGAGCTTTTAAAATTAGGTATTATTTTTTGTTCAATTTCGGAAGCAATTAATACATATCCTGAATTAGTAAAAAAATATTTAGGTAGTGTGGTTCCTACTACAGATAACTATTTTGTAGCATTAAATTCAGCAGTTTTCACTGATGGATCTTTTGCTTATATTCCAAAAAATCTTCAATCTCCGATAGAATTATCTACTTATTTTCGTATTAATAACGAACAATCTGGACAATTTGAACGTACACTTATTATCGCAGAATCTGGTAGTATGATAAGTTATCTAGAAGGTTGTACAGCACCAAAATATGATAGTAATCAACTACATGCTGCCGTTGTAGAATTAATTTCCCATGAAGGTGCACATATTCGTTACTCAACAGTACAAAATTGGTATGCCGGCGATAAAAAAGGGAAAGGCGGTGTTTATAATTTTGTTACAAAAAGAGGCTTATGTTTAGGTAACGAATCAAAAATTTCTTGGACTCAAGTTGAAACTGGATCTGCAGTAACATGGAAATATCCAAGCTGCTTATTAATGGGAAATGCTTCCCAAGGTGAATTTTATTCTGTTGCTTTAACAACAAATTATCAACAAGCAGATACAGGAACAAAAATGATCCATATTGGTAAAAATACGAAAAGCCGTATTTTATCTAAAGGTATTTCGGGGGGTCATTCAAAAAATACATATAGAGGACTTATTCAATTTGGTCGTAAAGCATCACAAGCGGTAAGTTACTCTCAATGCGATTCTCTTTTATTAGCTCATCAATCTGAAACGAATACTTTTCCTTATATAAACGTTCGAAATTCTAGTGCTCGAGTTGAGCATGAAGCATCGATATCAAGAATAGGAGAAGAACAAATATTCTATTTTCATCAACGTGGTATTCCAGAAGAAGACGCAATAAAATTAATTGTTAATGGTTTTTGCCAAGAAGTATTTAGAAAACTACCAATGGAATTTGCTTTAGAAGCTGAAAAACTTTTAGATTTAAAAGTTGAAAAAAGTCTTACCTAAATTAAATAAGATCCTAAAAAGTTTCCACTTTTTAGGTTTAATAATTGTCTGATGATAAAACAAAATAGAAAAAATGCTTGAAATAAAAAATTTAACTGCTACAACAAGTGCACAAGAAGGTAAGCGAAATGCAGCTTCAATCTTAAAAGGTGTAAATTTAAATTTAAAAAATGGCGAAATCCAAATTGTAATGGGTTCTAATGGATCAGGTAAAAGTACATTAGCAAAGTTATTAGCGGGTCATCCAGCTTATAATATGCTTCACGGTTCAATAAGATTTCGAAATGAAAAACTTATACGATGTTTGCCTGAGACAAGAGCAAGATTAGGCCTTTTTTTAGGTTTTCAATATCCTATGGAGGTCGGTGGTGTAAGTAATCAAGATTTCTTACGTCTTGCTTACCATTCTAGATATAAAAAAAAGGATGATATTTTAAATACAAGTTTAAGATTCGCAAATAGAATTCTAAATTATGTTAAAATCTTAGACATGAACTCTAGTTTTTTACCAAGACCATTAAATCAAGGATTTTCAGGTGGTGAAAAGAAAAAGAATGAAATTCTTCAAATGGCGATTACCGGTTGTGAACTAGCCGTATTGGATGAAATCGATTCAGGCCTAGATGTGGATGCTTTAAAAACTTTATCTAAAACAATCTTAATTTATCAACTTGATAGTCTATTTAATTCGCGTTTTCTTCAAATAACAAAAAGTTTGATTCTAATTACGCATTATCAACGTCTTCTTGAGTATATTAGACCAGATAAAATTCAGGTTATGAAAGAAGGAAAAATTGTATGTAGTGGGAAATCTAATTTAGGTAGCGTTGTTGATAGAAAAGGCTATGATTGGTTATCCGGTACGGGTTTAGGATCATGTCTTATAGAAGATATAAATAAAAAGAAATTACAAACCCTAAAAAATAGCGTATTTTAAAATTTAAACTTTTTAGCACCTATCTTTGATATGTTTTTTAATATAAAATTATTTTTAATAATTTTAGAAAAATTAATCATTTTTGATTTTAATAATTTCAAAATTTAAAGAAAAAAAGGAAAAAATGAACTATAGAATCTACTTTGAACTTGATGAAGATGAATTGTACGAGTTAAACAGATTTACTCGCGATTTAACAATGTCTGCTGAACTTGGATTATTAGATCCCTTGATTGGCCGCGAACGTGAATTAGATCGAATGATTAGAATTTTATGTCGTAGAACAAAAAACAATCCTGTAATTATTGGTGAACCTGGCGTAGGAAAAACGGCATTAGTCGAAGGTTTAGCGCAAAAAATTGCTAATCAGGAAGTTCCAAGACAACTTTTAGACGCTAGTGTTGTAACAGTTGATCTTGGCGCTTTAGTTGCCGGGACACGTTATCGTGGTGAATTTGAAGAAAGACTTCAACTTTTGATCGAACATGCCCAGGACGTGCCTGATACTATTTTATTTATTGACGAAATTCATACGTTAATTGGTGCTGGATCTGCAGAAGGTACAATGGATGCTGCAAACATGTTAAAACCTGTTTTATCTAGAGGTAAATTTAGATGTATTGGTGCGACAACAACTGATGAATATAAAAAATATATTGAACGTGACCCTGCTTTAGAACGACGTTTCCAACCTATTTTAGTCGAGCCACCAAGTCCTGCGTCAACTGTTCGAATTTTATCCCGTGTTAGAAAATCGTTTGAATCATTTCATAATGTTGTAATCTCAAATGAAGCTTTAGTTGAAGCTGTGGAACTTTCTGAACGTTATATTGCAGATCGATTTTTACCTGATAAAGCAATTGATGTTATCGATGAAGCTTGTACTTTAGTTGCAATGAAAGCGGTTAAACACCCACCGGGGATTGGTCCTTTTTATGAAAGATTAGCAGCTATGCAAGAAGAAAAAGATGAAATGCTTAGGATGAATGATTACTATGGTGCAGCAAGAATAAATGAGCAGGAGACTCGTTTACGTACTGCTATAGATCATTATCAAAGATTTTATTCTGGCCTACCCGATGATGATAAATGGGTTTTAAAAAACCAAAAGGAATTTGTACAACGTTTTATCCCATCAATGGAAAATCCTCAAAGTTTAGAAGAGGTCTTACATGAATTAGAATGGCTTATTAAATCAGAAACCGATAGTAAAACTTCAAATGTCTCTGAAGAAACATACACACAAAATGAAGACCTTGATTTTGACAGTAATGTATAGAATCATGATCTAAATCCAAAAGATACTATATAGATGTAAATCTTTGACACTTGACACTAAATTAATTTAATGGTACATTTCTAGTGACCCCGCTTTGTAAGAGAGGTTTGGGTTGCTAACTCAATGGTAGAGTACTCGGCTTTTAACCGAAAAGTTCTGGGTTCGAGCCCCAGGCAACTCACCTAATTAAATTTGATAATTTATATATAAAATTATAAGTAGTGGTGTAAGGATTTAAATTTAAATAAATCTTTTGGTGTAATAGGTTGAGAATCATTTTAATATTTATAAAGGAAAACACTACATGGACGGACGAATATTCGTTGTATTTATACCAGTTTTTGGTGCAGCCCTGTGGGTAGTTTATAATATTGGTAGAGTTGCATTACAACAATTAAAAAAAGCAACACGCTAAATATTGTTTTATACTTCCGAATTTAGAAATAAAGGAAAAGTTTTTCCTTTATTTCTAAATTACTAGGGGATAGAATGTCAATATTATATATTGCGAGTATAGCTCAGCGGTAGAGCGCAACCTTGCCAAGGTTGATGTCGCGCGTTCAAATCGCGTTACTCGCTTAATTTTTTAAGATAATTGCAATTAATAATATAAAAAATTTATCTAAATTATCAGATAATTTTTATCTGATAATTTAGACCTTAAACTAAAAGAAATTCTAAAATATATTTAATAGCTTTAAATTAAAGTGCACTTGCTTTTTTAAAAGCTAAAACAGCAATAACAATAGGTCCAGATAAGATTATCAGGGTTAAAGCAATTAACTGGCTAAGAACTTGCAGGTTCATACAGTAATCTAAAATTTAAAATATAGCTAAATTGATCCTCCTGACATTAATATTATCATTAAATAATATTAACACTTGACATTTTTTTTGTATTACAGGAAAATAGTAACTGTCTTGTAAAACAAGCCCCCATCGTCTAGTGGCCTAGGACATCTCCCTTTCACGGAGGTAACAGGGATTCGAATTCCCTTGGGGGTATTAAAATAAAATTATATAATCTCTTAGTACAAACCAAGAGATTATGTAATTTTAAGAATCCACAAATTCAGTTTGAGTTTGTTGGATTAACTCTTTTAATGCAGTTTCTAATTCAGGTGTTAATTTTTTTTCATCACGAATCCCGTTTGTAAATTCAGGATTAGCACGAAGTTTTTCACGCAAGCTAGCGAAGAATGGTTTAACATTTGAAATAGCAACCTTATCTAGATAACCATTAGTACCAGTATAAATTAGTGCTACTTGGTCCTCTACAGAAAGTGGTGCATATTGAGGTTGTTTTAATAGCTCACGTAATCTTTGACCACGAGCTAATTGACGTTGTGTTGTTGGATCAAGGTCTGATGCAAATTGTGAGAAAGCTTGAAGTTCATCAAATTGAGCTAATTCAAGTTTTAATGTACCCGCAACTTGTTTCATTGCTTTAATTTGAGCTGCAGAACCCACACGTGATACCGAAATACCAACGTTAATCGCCGGTCTAATGCCTGAGTTGAATAAATCTTCAGAAAGGAATATTTGTCCATCTGTAATTGAAATTACATTTGTTGGAATGTATGCAGATACATCTCCCGCTTGTGTTTCAATAATAGGTAATGCAGTCATACTACCACCACCAAATACATCGTTTAATTTTGCTGCTCTTTCTAATAATCTAGAGTGTAGATAGAATACATCACCTGGATAAGCTTCACGGCCTGGTGGTCGACGAAGTAAAAGAGACATTTGGCGATAAGCTTGTGCTTGTTTTGTTAAATCATCATAGATTACTAATGTATGACGACCTGAATACATGTAGTATTCAGCAATACTAGCACCTACATATGGTGCAATATATTGCATTGGAGCAGGAGCATCAGCATTAGCTGCAATAACTACTGTATATTTTAAAGCACCTTTTTCACTTAAAACACGAACGGCAGAAGCTACTGAAGAGGCTTTTTGTCCAATTGCCACATAAACGCAAACTACATTCTCTGTTGCTTGGTTAATGATTGTATCTAGAGCAATAGCAGTTTTACCTGTTTGTCTATCTCCAATGATAAGCTCACGTTGTCCTCTACCAATAGGAATAATAGAGTCAATGGCAATAATACCTGTTTGTAAAGGTTCACACACTGATTGTCTTTCAACAATACCAGGAACCGTTGGTTCTAGCATTCTTGATGTTTCAATTGTAATAGGACCTTTACCGTCTAATGGGCTAGTAAGTGGATCAAGAACACGTCCTAGCATATCAGGCCCAATAGGCACTGTTGCAACTCGTCCAGTTCTTTCAACTACAGTTCCTTCTTTAATACTTGTAGAATTTGTTACAATAACAACACCCGTATATAATTCTTCTAAGTTTAAAGCGATTCCTATAATTTCTCCTTCCGTCCCAGGTACTTTGAAGTTTAAGATCTCACCTACTACAACGAAATTTAGACCATATACTTGAGCAATACCGTCACCTACTTGAATTACTGTTCCAGTTTCTTTAACAAAGTTATCTTGAACAGAAAAACGTGTAGCTAACTCATCAAGTTGATCATAGAAAACATTACTCATTTTATTAAACTAAATCCTAAATTTTATAGTTGTCCTAAATTCCTAGAAACCCTAGAATAAATGAATTCTCATTAGATGAGAATTTATTAAATGTTATGTGAGAATTTTAATTGTAAAAGTTCTCGATCAATTGCGATCCTAATAGACGGTTCGTTGTAAAGTTAAAGACAACAGAATCTACTCGACAAGTATAACCACGAACAATATTTTTGCTCGTCACTTGTTTTTTTATTAAGAAAGCATGATCTGAAGGATTTAAACGTTCTGGATTTTCATCCGTAAAATCTAAAACATCTGAAAGTTTATCTAGTAATTTATCACCATTAAAACTTGATGTCCAATCATTTACTGTACAAATCTCATCAACGATTCGAAGTCTATGTAAGCGACAAATACGATCAAATAAAGATGGAAATACCGAAATTAGCGAGGAAACAATTCTATTGCGGAAACTTTCATAGAACCATTTACCAAATACTAAGTCAAATCCATGATTAAATGATGATTTCCAGGCTGGTAGTAATACCTTCCATGTAACAAAATCCTCAGAATCTTTACGACGAGCAGAAATTTTATAACGTATGTTATTTTTAAAAGATTGACGTACTAAACTAGAATTTAAATTAGTTCTGGCTTGTTTTGGTATTGCTCCTGTAGAAGGAAACGTTTGTGCTGTATGATACGATAATGTTTTAAACCAAACCCCAATATGATACATATCATATGCGTTTGGTACAGCTTGAAATGCTTTTACAAAATTTTGAATCAAATTTTGGCTTAATTGGACCTTGTCAAGACATCCCATACGATTCAATAATATTTCTTTAATTTATTACTAACGGCTTTGCCTTGTAGTTTTGCCTGTCAATTTTTTTGAAGGGCTATTTTCATGCTTTTGATAAGAACGAAATATTCTATTGATTAATTGTCTATCAAAAGATCTATATTGACCTAAGACTAACGCTTTTAATGCTTTGACTTCTTCAACAACATAAGGTTGAAATTGAGCAAAGTTTGAAGTTTTTGTTTGTCTTAGTTCTTCTATTTTTTCTTTTTGTAAATCGATAGCTTTAATACGTATTTTTTCTAAAGATTCTACAGTATCTTTATAACGAAAATTTGCAAGTATCAATCGATTAGCTGCATTATCCAAACTATCAGAGATTCGTTCTTGACGACTCTTTAAACTTGTTCGGACTGAATCCGCAAATGCAAAAATTAATAATCCTATCAAAAGTAGAATATTAATTAAATTGGTTTCTAAGATATCAGTATTGATTCCAAACCCAGCTTCACTCATATAAGAAGTCCTTTAGTTTCGAAAACATCCCATTTATTAATTTTATACTCTATTAATAGGTGGTCTAACCCGTAGGTATCTATTAATTTCTTGGACAACACCAGGTATTAAATCACGAGCTTCAGTTGCTGTAGTAATATAGTTTTTTACCATAGCTTCCCTAGTATCTCGTACTTTGGCTTCCATATATTTTTTAGATCTAATAACAGCTGTTTGTCGCTTTACTTCGACTTCTTTAGATCTGATTAAGTGTCGTTCACGTACAGATTGTAAAATCCGACGTATTTTTTGTTGCAGTTTTTCTACTTCCTCAAGACTAATTCGAGCATTTTTTAGGTTATTTTCAATTTCCTGTTCTCTTTGTTTTAATATCTTTTGGATTGGATTAAACAAAAGGAAGGATAAGATTTGAACCAACAAAAAAAACTGTATAGTCATAACAGGTAATGTAGCATCTATATCAAATAAGCCACCTGTCTTTTCTAGACTAAGGTATAGATAGGGTAATGATGTGTACATATCCAGAATTTTATTGGATTTGACTTAAGTTGTGGCCAAATTGAAGATGATCCTAGATTAACTACGATCATCTTTTAAGGTCTAGTTTGGATTTCTACTTAAGAAATAAAAGGGTTTGCGAAAATTAATGAAAGTGCAACTACAAGTCCGTAAATTGTTAAGGCTTCCATGAAGGCTAAACTTAGAAGTAATGTTCCTCTAATTTTATCTTCTGCTTCAGGTTGACGTGCAATACCTTCTACAGCTTGACCTGCTGCGTTACCTTGTCCAATTCCAGGTCCGATAGCTGCTAAACCAACAGCGATTCCTGCAGCGATAACTGATGCTGCTGATACGATTGAATCTGTCATAATATTACCTTTTGATCTTTTCGAAAAAAATTGACAGCTTTCTTAAATGTATTAAATTCCAATTTAATAGTTAATGGTGGCCTTCGACTGATTCACCTATATATGCAGCAGCCAAAGTTGCGAAGATCAATGCTTGAATTGAACTTGCAAATAAACCTAATATCATAATAGGCAGTGGAATTAAAATAGGTACTAATAATGTTAATACACTAACTGTTAATTCATCTGCTAAAATGTTACCGAATAATCTAAAACTTAATGATAAAGGTTTAGTAAAATCTTCTAAAATATTAATAGGTAATAATACTGGAGTTGGTTGGAAGTATTTCTTAAAATAAGAAAATCCTTTCTTCTTTAATCCAGCATAAAAATATGTAATAGATGTTGCTAAAGCTAATGATATAGTTGTATTAATATCGTTTGTAGGCGCAGCTAGTTCACCTTCTGGTAAATGAATTAGTTTCCAGGGTACTAAAGCTCCTAACCAATTTGATATAAGAATAAATAAGAATAATGTCCCAACAAAAGGAACCCATTCTACAAAATTCCGACCCATTTGGTTTTTTGCAATACCTTGAACATATTCAACTACAACTTCCATTATGTTTTGCCAATTATTGCGTGGCACTTGATTTAATGTTATAGTTGCTAAAACAGAAGCTCCTAAAATCAAACTTATAACAAGCCAGCTAACAAGAAACACTTGTCCGTGTAGTGAATATCCAAAAACTTCCCAGTAGAAATGTTTTCCTACCTCTAAATCTGCTAAAGGCAGAGTTGAGATAGTTGGGTTGTAGTCTAAATATAAGGTTGATGTCATAATTACTGTTTAAATCGAAAAGAACGACTTTCTATCTCATGAATATTATACGTTATTCCGTATATGTAGTTAAAGTAATTTTATTTGTGCTAAATAGCCTAAATAATTTTCTTTTTTTAATTTAAAGCCGCTTGTACTAGTAGCTTATCATTTTGACTTTGCTGATGACCCGCAATTGCTCTTGCTAATCTATGTAAAACATATCGAATTGCTTTCACAGAATCGTCATTTCCAGGAATACCTAAGTCGACTAAATCTGGATTTGAATTGCTATCAATGATTGAAATGATAGGAATCCTTAAGGTTTTACATTCCTTAATTGCAGTTAATTCATGTTCCTGATCAATTAAAACAACAACATCAGGCAGGTATGGCATATTTTTAATTCCCGCTAAGTAATTATTTAACTTTTCAAGTTCACGTTTTAATTTTGCTGATTCTTTCTTTGGATAATAATTAAGAATCCCATAAGCTTGTAATGTTTCTAAAACTCTTAATCGTCGAATTCGTTTTTGAATAGTTTTCCAATTTGTCAACATTCCTCCAAGCCATCGATAATTAACATAAAATGCACCACAACGCATTGCTTCTTGTTGAATTGCACTAGCTAACCTTTTTTTCGTACCAACAAATAAGATAACCTTTCTTTTTAATGAAGCTGCTCGTAAGTAACGACATGCTTTGTTTAAATATTTTTGAGTTTCATAAAGGTTAATAAAATGATATTCTCTATTGACCTCAGGAAAAGAATGGAATAAAAACGGTACCATTTTAGGGTTCCATTCTTTCTTTTTGTGACCATAGTGAAGTCCAACTTTAAAGAAGCGTGCTAATTTTTGATTTATGGTTTGGCGTGTTCCTTCTGCCATATTCTTGTGTTATTTTTTTGTATATTCTGTAAATGTCGCTTGATAAAATAAAATATTTTAAACATTATATAAATTATACATAATTTATATAATGTTTAAAATATTTTATTTTAATTATATTTATTTAGTTTACCTTAATTTACAAGCGATTTGTTTAAAGTATATTAACTTTTTTCTTTAATTCCTTTAAGTCGAGAACGAAGAGTTGACCTATTTTCTTCACTTACATCAACATTTTCACTTGGAATAGTAGAAGAAATATTTTGTTTTTGTAACTTTTTTCTTAAAAATTTTCGACGGGTTGTTAAAGAAACAACACTACGTCCGTATAAAAAAATATGCTTAGCAATCCATTCATCTAAGAATGTTAAAATACCGGTACCTGATGGTATTAAACCACCTACAATAACTTTTTCTTTTAATCCCCTTAACCAATCAACTTTCCCTTCAATTGCGGCTTGAGTTAAAATTCTAACCGTTTCTTGGAAACTAGCTGCTGAAATAAAACTTTCTGTAGTTAAAGCTGCTTTCGTTAAACCCAATATAGCAGGTTTATAATAGACTAAATGTTTTTGTTTTTTTTCAAGCATATTATTCAAGATTAATAATTGCTGAACATCTAAGTATTCACCAGAAACAAGTGGTGTATTTCCAGGAAATTCAATCTTAGCTTTTATTATCATCTGTCTAACAATTACCTCTAAATGCCTATCAACAATTTTAATACCTTGGCTTTCATAAACACCTTGAATAGATTTAATAAACATAGATGCTAAACGATACAAGCTTCGTAACGTTGCTTTATGGTGGGAATCTCTTTGTCTGAAATAGTCAAAAGAAATGTCTAAAAGTTGCTGAGGATCAACTAATCCTTTATGGAAACGTTCAGTTAAATTAATATATTGATACGGTTCTACCTCAAGATTCTCAGGATCGATTTCTTCAACTAGATAAGGTACCTCTCTAATTGTTCTTAATTGTTTTATATTTGATAAAACTTCAATTTGGCTACTTCGACTTCTAGCATGAGTCATTATTTTAGTAACAATACCTGCTTTTTCAGCAATAAGCGCACGATCGGAGGAGCTTCTTGCTTCTAAGATTTCTTCAACTTTTGGTAAACCTTGAATAATATCTTGTGTTTTAAAAATTCGATAAGTTACAAATCCTAAAACTGTACTTTCTGGGGCAAAATCTTGATGATTTTTATAAACTTTAGCTCCTTCTGTAAATAAATAAGGTTTACCAATTCGGAATTGAATTTTTGATCCCGTAGAATTTAGGATTTTTCCTCCAATTGTTAGAACAAGGCCATTACCAATATGATCACCTGCGAAAACAAAATCTTTGTTTCTAGTTTTTAACGTTGTTTCATCAAAGTATAATTCTCTAACATGATCATTACTAATAATCATAAGCTCTTGAGATTGATAACGACTAGAGTATTGAGATCTAAGGTTAATTGGTGATCCTGTAATATTTCCTCTTACTTCAGAGCATCCAAGTAATGTATAAGGTTCTAAAATTTGATTTGGTGTAACAGAGAAAACTGTTTTAATTTGTTGAAGTTTTAAACGTCTTGGACTAATTTTTGGTCTATTCAAATCTTGAAAACGGCCAAATTCGAGACACCATTTTTTATTTTGTATTTCTCTAAAATTAACAAGAATATTAATTCTATTTTTTTGTGAATTATTTGGGTTACCAACAAAAAGTCCAGTTTCAATTAAATTTTTTGGAAAAATTTTATTGGCGTTTATGGGCTCATTTAGTTTAAAAGTAAAAAATCGTTTTACTTTAACGGTTAATTCATCACTAATTACATTTGAGTTATGCCCAATCGGATTATATTGTTGTGATTGTGGAATACTATAAATACTAATAGGTCTAAGAATCACCTTAATGGAGTTTGATGAATAAATTATTTGTGAATAAACAATTCGATTAATTCTAATTTGTCCAAATAGTATTTCACCAGTAAAAAGTAATTGTGAATCAAACTTCAACTTAAATTGTTCAATATTAATTTTTTCTTTTTTAAAAGTTAAAATTGTACCGGATTGAATTGCTAAATCGTTTACTTTACGGGTTTGTTTGCGATGGGAAATTAAACCATTAATTGGAGAAAAAATATTCTGACCAATCCAATAATCCTTTTTTATAAAATTGCCTTCTTTCGCATGAAAAAGAATATTTGAAGGTAATTGTTTGTAAATTTCTTCTGGCAACCATAAATAAAGTCCCCCTTTATTTATTTTACTCCACAAAGGGAGTTTCGATCTTACTGAAAAACTTTTATTTAAGTTGATAGAATATAAATTTCCACCTGTATTAACTGCATAAGCTTTTGTTAAATATTTTCCTATATAGCCACTTGTATTATCTAATTGACGAGGATTGAGAGTTTTTTGTAAGATTAATTTTTGTTCATTTTTAAATTCAAGAACAAAAAATCTAGATTTTTTAAATTCAAAACTTTTGTATGAGAAAATTTTCAGTTGTTCTAACTCAAAGAATCGCGAAATTAAAGCTATATTATTATTCTCAAAGACACAAATTGTTTCTGTAAAAGGATTCGATTTAATTACTAATTTCGTTTTTGCAAATACTTGAGTATTAGGTCTATACGATCGGACAACTTGTTTAGCTTCAAATGGCAAAGTGATAAGACTACCAGCTAATACCCAAACAATCATATTGTATTCAAAAAAGTTATACTTTTGTCGAGGCTGATAATAAATCTCACCAGGAAATTTTGTTGATAAAGTTTTTTGGATTTCTGTATCAGAATCTTCTAGGTCAGATGCTGATTGAACAATAGGTTGCCCCTTTTTAATAAATTCTTGATCTTTTATCATCAGTAGATCATCACGCTCTACTCGTATTCTAACTACTTCGTTTTTATATGTTCGAATTTCAAAAAATGAGGTATTACGAATAACTTGACCATAATCACCTTGTGTTGTTCTAACAAACTGAGTTTTTAAGTTATCTGCAAACTCTACTTGACCGGAATAATTACTTCGTATTTGTTGACTTAACTCCCGGCTGAAAACTCCACCTGTGTGGAATGTTCTCATAGTAAGCTGAGTACCTGGTTCGCCAATAGATTGAGCAGCTATAATACCAATAGCTTCTCCAATTTCAATTAAACGATGTTGCGTTAAATCCCAACCAAAGCAGGTTTGACAAACGGAGCGGTAAGACTGACAAGTTAAAGGAGATCGAACACTTACAATTGGAATTCTTAATTCATTTATTTTATTTGAAAGGTGAAAATCAATTTCTTGCCCTCGATTTGCAATTAATATTTTTTTAGTTGGATCAATTATAGGTTTAGCTAAAATTCTTCCAAGTAAACGTTCATCAAATGAAGTTTTTGTTTGATTACCATAAGGTCTTGAGCAAACTATTAAAATACCATACTTAGATTGGCAATCAAATTGTCGAACAACAACATCTTGTGCAATATCAATAAGCCGCCTTGTCATATAACCTGAGTCAGCGGTTCGAATTGCCGTATCAACTAATCCTTTTCTTGCACCATAAGATGAAATTAAGAAATCAATAACAGTTAAACCTTCTCTAAAGTTCTTTTGAATTGCGGATCCAATCATTTCACCTTTTTGATCGGACATTAAACCTCTCATACCAATAAGTTGTCTTACTTGTGAAAGATTTCCCCTAGCACCAGAAAAAGTCATCATGTAAAGCGGATTTAAAGGATCTGTTCTCTCAAAAAAATCAACAATTTCATTTTTTAAAAGTTCACTTGTTAAATTCCATGCCATTACTTGCTTTTGAAACCACTCCGAACTAGTTAGCTCACCTCTTTGATATTTAGTCTCACCGTTTGCTAGCTCCTTGTTTGTAGAACTAACTAATGGAGTTTTCGTTCTAGGAACTTTTAGATCCTCTAAACTGATTGAAATACCACCTTGAGTTGCATAATTAAATCCTGCCTCTTTTAATAATTCGGCCAACATACACGTTTTCCGAATTCCATAATTTCGAAACATCCATAGTAATAATTCTTCTAGTTCTTTCTTTGTAATTACTTGATTTAGGAAAATAAAACTGCGGGGGTTATAGGAATCTATATTTTTCAATTTTGACTGTGAATTTTGCATTTTTGTAGACACTTTAGATTTAATAACGTTTAATGTTTAAAAATTAATACCTAAATTTTCTATCTTTTAAATATCTTTAGTATGTTTATTTAAACCAATTGGCCTAGCATAAATTGCTGCTGCTAGTAATTCATTAATTAAAATTCGACCGGGAGTTGTTCGAATATATGAAGATATTATTTTATTATTCGGATCTCGTATTATTTGAATATCATCAAAAATTTCTAATGTTTTATTGTGAATTAATGTTTCTTTTCGTATTAAATTTTTCTCTTTTTTTGTAATTCCAGTAAGTTTTCCTGAGTATTTAATCCAGACGGTAGAATGAAGTGATATAGTTCCGTGCTCTAAAGCTTCAGAAATTTTAGAGAACGAAGTAAAGTAACGATTTCCTCCTTTTCTATTTGGAAGCGTTCTCGTTGTAATATAGTACCAACCCAATACAATATCTTGACTTGGTGTTAATAGAGGCCTACCATTTGCAGGTGATAAAAGATTATTTGATGAAAGCATTCGATATGCTTCTAATTGAGTTTTACGAGTAAGGGGTAAATGAACACCCATTTGATCACCATCAAAATCGGCATTGAAACCAGCACAAACAAGAGGATGTAATTGAATTGCTCGGCCTGTTGTTAAAATTGGTCTAAAAGCCTGAATACCAAGTCTATGCAAAGTTGGTGCTCTGTTTAAAAGTACTAATGAAACTGAAACTATCAATGTTAATAAGGTCCAGACAATCGGATAATTTCTCTGTAATGCTGATGTTAAATCACTTGTGTCTAATTCTCTCGCTCTTGGTATAATTTCTCTGATTTTATAAATTAGATAAGGCCCAAATAAATTTAATGCCATTTCATAAGGTAAAGCACACTGATCAAGCATTAATGTAGGTCCAACTACAATTACAGACCGACCTGAATAATCGACACGTTTTCCTAATAGATTTTGTCTGAAACGTCCTTCTTTACCTGCAATTAAATCATTTAAACATCTAAGAGGCTTATTTCTTGGACCGTAGGAATCTCGCCCAAAACGACTACCGTTATCAATTAAATCATCGACTGCATCTTGAATCAAAATTTTCTCATTGATTACAACAAAATCTGGGACAATTTGTTCACAAAATCGAAGAAGTCTATTATTTCTCATGACAATTCTACGATAATGCTCATTAAATTCTGAACTCATATAAGTTCCATTAGGCAACTCAAAAACAGGTCTTAATGCAGGAGGTAAAACAGGTAGTACTGTTAAAACCATCCAAGAGGGGTCTGTTTTTGTCGCTAAAAATGTTTCTAAAAGACGTAGTCTTTTTAACAAACGATCACGTTTACTAATAGAAGATTGAAACAATTCAGTTCTAACGTGTTTAACCTCTTCTTTTAAATCAAGAGATTCAAGCATATTTAATATTTTTTTTGACCCGTGATTTGCAAGTAACAAAGCATTAACTTCCTCGTCAACCCATTCTTGATATGTAGTAGGACGTTTCTGTCGATTTAATAACTTTTTAACCCTTGGTATTTCTAAATTTTTAGAGCTAGTTGACTTACCTCTCAAATCTTCTTTATTTAACTCTAAAAACAAGAAATTTTCATTGTCATTAATTAAATTTTGCGTAGTTGCATTACTAATTTTTAACCATTCCGAAACCCATTTGTCTAATTCGATTTCCTCAGTTTCGTCTGTTTTTGAATCTTCCTTTTGGATATTGGGCCCTAGTAAACGTTTAACAGATTCTCGAGCTTCACTTTCTAACTCTTCTAAAGTTTTTTCCTCTTCAACCAAATAAACGATCGTTTCTAAATCTTTTAAAGGTTGGTCTAAAATAATACTTAGATAACTAGGTGAACCTTTTAAATACCAAGTATGAGTAATAGGATAATTTAAAGCGACATGTCCCATTCGATGTCTTCTAACATGACTTTCAGTAACCTCCACACCACAGCTTGGGCAATAAAAAGGTTTTGTTTTTGGTCTGAATTTATATTGTCCGCATCCACATTCCCAACTTTTTAAAGGCCCAAAAATTTTTTCGCATAATAAACCATCAGGTTCAGGTCTTCCTGTTCGATAATTCATTGTATCTGGTTTGCGTATTTCACCAACAATTTCACCGTTGGGTAGTTTACGTTCACTCCATTCCCGTATTTTTTGAGGTGATGCTAATTTAACACCAACCATTTCAAATCGATTTCTATTTGTTTGCGAAGAAATCGTTCGAGAATTTTTTAAACTTTTTCGTTTAATGACCCTATTATCGAATAGTAAATTGGTTTCATTATCATGGTTTTTTATTGGAATCGTTTTTTTTTGTGACATATTTTTATTACGATCAACTAATTGAATTAAAATTTAACTGGTTTTACATTTGGTTCAAGTTTTCCAGATGAATGCGCCATAAATCTTAAAGCATGTATATCTACAGCTAAGGATCTTAATTCACGAAGTAAAACTCTAAAAGATTCAGGGATTCCAGGAGATGGCATCTGATTATGCCCAACAATAGCTTTATATGCTCGTAATCGACCTGGTATATCATCTGATTTTAAAGTTAATAACTCTTGTAAAGTATGAGCTGTACCATACGCCTCTAAAGCCCAAACTTCCATTTCACCAAATCTTTGTCCACCTTCTCGTGATCGGCCACCTAAAGGTTGTTGTGTAATAACGGAATAGGGTCCTATTGATCTTGCATGAATTTTATCATCTACCAAGTGAATTAATTTCAACATATAAGGTTTACCTACGGTAATAGGATTGTCAAAAGGTTGGCCTGTTCTACCGTCACGTAAAACAACCTTGCCTGGTGTAGATTTTTTTAATATTTGTTCTTCTTCAGATAATTCTTCTGTAATTTCAGATAATTTTTGATAAACTAAAGTTCTTGAAGCTTCCGTACCGTACATTTCATCAAATGGAAAAACTTTAAATCTACGCTCTAATTTTTCACCAGCCCAACCTAATAAACACTCAAATAATTGACCAACGTTCATACGCGAAGGCACCCCTAACGGGTTTAAAATGATATCGACTAGTGTACCATCGGGTAAAAAAGGTAGATCCGCTAATGATGCTAAAGTTGAAATAACACCTTTGTTACCGTGTCGACCGGCCATTTTATCACCAATTTGCATGCGTCTTATATTAGCAATAAAAACTTGAATAATATAGAACACTTTTGGTGGCATATCTAAAGCAGTTTCTCTATCAAGAACTCGAACATCTAAAGTTTTACCCACCATACCTAAAGGAACTCTTAAGGATGTATCAGCAACTGAAGTTGCATCTCCAAATAATTCTTCAAGCAATCTTCCATATGTATTCTCACGACGTTTAGGAGAAAGTTTTCCAACTAATGCATCTCCAGGTTGGACATAGACACCGATGTACACTAAACCATTTTCATCTAAGTTTCGTAGACGATATTTTTCCGCAGTACTTTCAGGTAAATCGCGAGTTACATAATCTGGCCCACGATCATTATCTTCAATTTCAATCTCAAGTTTCTCAATATGTATTGAAGTAAATAAATTTTCATAAACTAATCTTTCACTTACTACAATTGCATCCTCATAGTTATAACCAGCCCAAGGCATATAAGCGACTGTAATATTTTTACCTAATGCTAATTCACCTTCATCCGTACTTGGACCATCAGCAATCACACTACCAGATTCAACATGTTCACCTATCCATACAATAGGGCGCTGACTGATTATTGTTGATTGATTTGATGATTGTGCTTTTTCAAGCTTATAAACAATTGTTTTCCCATACCCGTCTCGAATCCAAATAGAATTTGATGAAACAAATCGTACAATACCTTTGCTATAACTTAAAACTAATGAACCAGATTCAATAGCTAAGTGTGATTCTATACCCGTTCCTACGATAGGTTTTTGAGGCCTTAATAAGGGTACTGCTTGACGTTGCATATGTGCACCCATTAAAGTCCTATTTGCATCATCATGTTCAAAGAATGGTATTAACCCAACCGCGGGTGAAAAAAGCTGGAAAGGAGAAATTGAAAGATATTCAATTTCAGAAGGTGAAGTAATACGAAATTCATCATTTTCTTTCACACCAATTCTCTTGGTCAATAAAAAACCTTTTGAACTTACAAGACTATCACCCATAGCAATAGATTTACCGTCTTCTTGTCCTACACTTAAGTAATCTAATCCAGTAATTTTACCTTTATTAACCGAGAAAAATGGAGTTTTTAAAAATCCTTGAGCATCTGCTTGAACAAAAGTCGCAAGCGATGCTACTAAACCAGCTTTTTCACCTTCAGGAGTATCAATTGGGCATAATCGTCCATAATAACTGGGATGAATATCACGAATAGCTAAACTTGCTTTTTCAAATGGTATACCTCCGGGTCCTAAAACGGTAACTCTTCGTTTATGTATTAATTCTGCTAAGGGGTTAATTTGGTCTAAATACTGAGATAAAGGATTTGTAGCGAAAAATTCATCAACAGCAGATTGAATTGGAAAAGGATTAATTAATACACTTAAATCGAGTGTATTCATCGTATCTCTCTTTTCGTCAAGAAAAGCACCAAATCTTAAGAAAGCTTGAGAAAATTGTGATTGAAGTAGTTCTCCTACAGATCTAATTCGTCTATTTTCTAAACTATCAATATCGTCTACGTTACCAATTAAGACACGTAATCCAATTAAATAATCAATAATTTCAACTAAATCGTGTAAGGTTAATGTTTGGGCTTTATCAGGTAAAGATAATCCCAATTTTTTATTGACTTTATAACGACCTACTTTGCCAAGACTGTAGTATCTAGGCTCAAAAATCTCGCTCTTCAATAGTTCCCATCTTGATTGATATTCTTCATAAGGAAAGTCAGAACCTTTTGTATAAATTTTTCTTGAATGCGCCAAAATATATTCAAAATAGTGTGAGTTTTCTAGATGAGAAAACATTGTATTTGATTGAGCTCCAATATCTTCTAATAATATAGAAATTGGAATCTTTTCAATTCGATCCGTTTTTATCCAAACAAGCTTCTCACGATCATATTCGAAATATAGCCATGAACCACGATTTGAGATTAAAGTTGCACCAATTGTAGAAATTTGACTATTTATAGCATCTATTTTGTAATAAATACCAGGGCTTCTAACGATTTGCCCTAAAATTACTCTTTCGCAACCATTAATAACAAATGTTCCTCGATTTGTCATTAATGGTAATTCACATAAGCACAATGTATGTAATTCAGTAGTTTGAGTTCTTTTATCCTCAACTTCAATTGGCATATAAAGTCTTATAGAATAAGAAAGTCTGTCTCTTCTAGATTCATTCGGTATCCGAAAAGGGGCATGAAAATAAAAATCATTATGGAAAAATCGGACTTCAAAAGTTTCCATAAAGTCAGCTAAACTCGAAAGATTTCTTAGTTCTTCACTTAATCCTTCTTCTAGGAACCAACAAAAACTAGTCTTTTGAATTTCAACTAGATCCGGCATATTTGCCAGAAAAACTTTTCGCATGGATTTTACTTACTCCTTGATTATTTATTTCAAAAAATGTGTATACAACTAGATCATTCCTGGCTGTATACTTTTAAAGCAATGATAGACTTCTAGGTTTGTTATTGCTTTAGAAATGAAAAGAATATTAATTCTTTTAGTATTAAATTAAGGTTTACCAACTTTTTTTAAGACACTGCTGATACGAGATTTTTGTCTAGCTGCTTTTCTTAAATGGAAAACTTTCTTTTTAGCTGCTTTGTCAATTCTACTATAAATTTTTGAAATTAAAGTTTGTAAAACTTCATATGTTTCGTTAGTACGATTTGATTCAAACGTTTTAATATTTGTTCTATATTTTTTTACTAAAGTTTTAATACTTGATTTATAAAATCTATTCATTTTACGGTTTCTTTCACCAATACGAACTCTTTTTTTCGCAGATTTAATATTAGCCATAATGTTTTATTGTTCTTTAATTAGTGTTAAATGGACTTCAAAGTTTTTTATAAATAAATTCAGTTGCCTAAAAATATCTAAATATTATAAATTAAATTGAAATAATAACATAGTCTTTTGACTAGCTTCGTAATAAAAATTTCTTATAATTAATTATATAGAATTCTATAATAGAAAATTTACAAATTCAAAAGAAAAAATGGCAAAACAAAAAGGTAGCCGTATCATTATACATCTTGAGTGTACGACATGTCGTACAAATACTAATAAACGATCTGAAGGAGTTTCACGTTACACAACGATAAAAAATCGTCGTAATACACCAGCAAGATTAGAAATAAAAAAATTCTGTCCATACTGTAATTCCCATACAATCCATAAAGAAACTAAATAAATAGTATGAGAAAAATGAAAGCAAAACTTTCGCCTTTAGGCTTAAATCGTGACATTGATTACAAAGACCTTTTACTGTTACGTTCCTTCACCACAAGTTACGGTAAAATTTTAGGTCGTTGTGTAAGTAATTTAACAAAAATTCAACAAAGCCGTTTAAAAAAAGCTATAAAACATGCACGACTTCTAGGATTATTTCCTTTTGTACCGAATAAAGCCCTTTAATTTTAGACAAATAAAAATTCAAAAACAAAGATATTTCAAAGGATGAATCAACAAAACGACAACTTTCTTGACAAAACCTTTACGATTATGGCGGATATTGTAATCAAAGTATTACCAGCCAGTCAGCAAGAAAAAGAAGCCTTCACATACTATAAAGAAGGTTTAGTTGCACAATCCTCTGGACAGTATGCTCAAGCACTAGAAAGTTACTATGAAGCGCTTCAGCTTGAAGAAGATCCGATTGATCGTAGTTATATTCTTTATAATATCGCTTTAATTTACTCTAATAATGGAGAGTACTCAATAGCTCTCCAATATTATCATCAATCGCTAGAATTAAATCCAAAATTATCACAAGCTTATAATAATATTGCTGTAATTTATCACTATCAAGGCGTTAAATCATCAGAGAAACGCCAATCTGAAATAGCTAAAAAACTGTTTAATAAAGCAGCAGATTATTGGAAAGAAGCTATTAGATTAGCGCCAAATAATTATATTGAAGCAGAAAATTGGTTAATTACAACAGGCCGTGAGTTAAATTAAACAATTATTTTTTCGTGATTAATTCTTTAAGTATTTAAATTAAAAAACCGAAAGGGAAACACTATTTATTTTCTCCTGTATACCTAAAACACAAACCTTAAGAATATGCGCAGCAAATCTTCAGAGTTTTCATTCCTTGGACCTGTAGGCGGAAAAGTTTCACAGGTTATTGGACCCGTAATCGACATTCGCTACAAAGGTAGATCAATTCCTGATATTTACACAGCAATTGAAATCATGGATTCATCATCGTCTAAATTGGCGAAATATGTACAAGTAGTTGCTGAAGTACAACAAATGATTGGTGGAAGCACTGTACGTACAATTGCTATGAATCCAACAGAAGGTTTAGCTCGTAACTATATCGCAGTTGACACTGGTAAACCTATTTCTGTTCCTGTAGGTAATCAAGTTCTAGGTAGAATTTTTAACGTTCTAGGACAAACAATTGATAATCTTGCAAGTATTGAATCACCTGAATTAAATTGGCCAATTCATAGAAATGCTCCTTCATTTTATGAATTAGAAACAAAACCTTTAATTTTCGAAACAGGTATTAAAGTAGTAGATTTACTTGCTCCTTATAGAAAAGGTGGTAAAATTGGTTTATTTGGTGGTGCTGGCGTTGGAAAAACAGTACTTATTATGGAACTTATTAATAACGTTGCCAAAGCATATGGTGGTGTATCAGTATTTGCTGGTGTAGGTGAACGTACTCGTGAAGGGAACGATTTATATCGTGAAATGATTGAGTCTGGAGTTATTGTTGCTTCTGACTTATCAAAATCTAAAGTTGCACTTGTATACGGTCAAATGAATGAACCACCAGGAGCAAGAATGCGTGTAGCACTAAGTGCTCTAACAATGGCAGAATATTTCCGTGATGTACAAAACCAAGATGTATTATTCTTCGTCGATAATATTTTCAGATTTGTACAAGCTGGTTCAGAGGTATCTGCATTATTAGGACGTGTTCCATCTGCGGTAGGTTACCAACCAACATTAGCAACAGAAATGGGAATGCTTCAAGAGCGTATTACATCAACACTTAAAGGATCAATTACATCAATTCAAGCGGTATACGTACCAGCTGATGATTTAACTGACCCTGCCCCTGCAACAGTATTTGCGCATTTAGATGCAACAACAGTATTATCAAGAAATTTAGCAGCAAAAGGTATTTATCCAGCCGTAGATCCTTTAGCATCTAAATCAACAATGTTAGAACCTTTAATTGTTGGTGATGAGCACTATCAAATTGCACAAGATGTTAAAGAAACTCTTCAACGTTACAAAGAATTACAAGATATTATTGCAATTTTAGGTATCGATGAACTTTCAGAAGGTGACAAATTAATTGTTGCGCGTGCTAGAAAAATTGAAAGATTCCTTTCTCAACCTTTCTTTGTTGCGGAAATATTTACAGGTAGTCCTGGAAAATATGTTACGTTAAGAGATTCAATCAAAGCATTCCAAGCAATTTTAGCTGGTGAATTTGATTCTTTACCTGAACAAGCATTCTATCTTGTAGGAGACATTAGTGAAGCTTTAGAAAAGGCGAAAAAACTTACAGAATAGGAGTAGATATTTTATGCTAATCACGACAAATATTTTAGCAACTAATCGAACAATTACAAACTGGAAAGTTAAAGAAGCTGTTCTACCCACAACAACAGGTGAACTTGGTATTTTACCAAATCATAGTAGATTACTTACAGCTTTAGACATAGGCGTTCTTAGAATAAAAGCTGAGAATAGTTGGATACCGATTGTAATATTAGATGGAATTGCCGAAATTAAAGACAATAATCTTAAAATTATTGTTAGACAGGTTGAGGAATTATCTGATATTAAGATGGATATTGATCAAGCGAAAAAAGAACTTGATGAGACAATAGAAAACTTAGCTAAATCAAGTAAACAAAATGAAAAACTTTTAAATACAATTAATTTAAAGCGCTCATTAGCTCGATTCCAAGCACTAAGTTTTGCTCAATCAAACTCTAATTAATTAAAATTAGAGTATTAGGCAAAAAATCTAATGATAAATTTTGTATCTAGTACTCTAATTTCAAATTTTTATATGCAATTTAAATTTAATTTATCAATATTAGACAAAACAACAGCACCTAAGATTTATATGGGGCTGAAAGAGCATAACCAAGAGCTAAGAGAACGTTTATTTCAATTACTCATTTTTCTACTAATGTTAGTTGGTTTATGTTTTTCTCAGACAAAGACGTTAGCCCAATTTCTTCAAGGCGCAATTGATGGGATCAAATTTTTTCAACCTTCTCCCGATGAATATTTTTTCTTAAGCTTTAAGCTTTCATTATCAACGGCAATTTTTTTAGAAAGTCCTTTTCTTATCATTTATGGTATATGTTACCTTTTTCCTGCGCTACTAAGTCGAGAGAAATTTGCTTTTGGTAGCTTATTATGCTTGTCATTAATTTTAGTTTTCGCTGGAAGTTTTTATGCATACAATGTAGTTGCACCTGCGGCACTAACATTCTTCATTGCATACACAAAAGATATACTTGAACCATTATGGTCATTTCAAGAATATGTTGATTTTTTATGGATTTTGTTCCTTGGATCAATTTATACCTTTCAAATACCAGTAATCCAAATTCTTTTAGGATTTATAGGATTATGTACTTCAAAAAATTGCTTTAATGGGCTTCGATATGTTTTATTAGCTTCAACTGTTTTAGCAGCCGTAATTACTCCTTCAACAGATCCACTTACACAGTTAGTTTTTACTGTAGCAATTCTAATCCTATTTATTACAGGTAGTGGTTTATTATTTGCTTTAGAAAAATTAAAGGTTATATGCTAGGGTTTTGATGCTTTTATATACAAATAATTTTAAAAACTGTAAATTTTGTTAATTTTTGATTAATTTAAACAAGTTAAAAAGGACGATATGCGAAAAGAATGGCGCAGTAAAATCGGAAAAGGCTTCGATTTTCTTGTTATAGCAAGTATTGCTATTCAGCAACTGTTAGTACCTGCTACTCGAGCAAACGCATTCCCAATATATGCTCAACAAGCATATAAGAATCCTAGAGAAGCAAACGGTAGAATTGTTTGTGCTAACTGTCATTTAGCTTCAAAAACAGTAGAATTAGAAGCACCACAATCAATTTTACCAGATCAAGTATTTGAAACAACAGTTAAAATTCCTTATGACACATCTAAAAAACAAATTTTAGGTAGTGGAAAAAAAGGCGGATTAAACGTTGGTGCAGTATTAGTTTTACCTGAAGGTTTTAAACTAGCTCCAAAAGATAAGTTAAGTGCTGAATTAAAAGCAAAAATATCTTCGGTTTATATTACACCTTATAGCCCAACTCTAGAAAATATTTTAGTTGTGGGTCCAGTAGCGGGTGAAAAAAATCAGGAAATTCATTTCCCTATTTTAGCTCCAAATCCAGAAACAGATAAACGTGTACATTTCTTCAAATACCCACTTTATGTTGGTGGAAACCGTGGACGTGGACAAGTTTATCCTGATGGACAAAAAACAAACAACAACCAATATTTATCTTCAGTTAGTGGTAAGGTTACAAATATTGAAGTAAACGAAAAAACAGGAACAAAGGTAAGTGTTCAAGATACTAGTGGAAACAATATTGAACAAGTAGTACCAGCAGGATTAGATCTACTTATTTCAAAAAATGATATTGTTCGAGTAGACCAACCTCTTACTATTGATCCAAATGTTGGAGGCTTTGGCCAAACAGATAAGGAGATTGTTTTACAGAATCCAGCACGAATTTATGGCTATGTAGCTTTCGCTTTTGTTACAATGTTAACTCAAGTTCTCTTAGTTGTTAAGAAAAAACAATTTGAAAAAGTTCAAGCAGCTGAAATGAATTTTTAAGCAATTACGTTTTTTAACTAATTAGTTTTACTTAGGGTAAAGCCTTACAAGGCTTTACCTTAACTAAAATCTGCAAATTTTTTTATTTAGTTCTATGGAGATTAATAAGTAAAGCTCATTTGTTAACCGCCACCTACAATTGTGACAAATTCAATTTGATCAAAAGGATTCAAAAATATTCTTGTTGATAAATCAGGTTTTAAGATTACTTGGTTATATTCAGTAATTAAACCAGTATGTTTAATACCTAAGAATTCAAAAAATTGACTCAGGTTAACAGTGTAATTAATAGCATAAACTTCACCATTAATTAAAATCCAATTTTCTGAGTTCGAATACAATTCACTTTTCGTAAGAGTCATCGTTATTTATAGATATATAAAGATTAATTAGTATTCAAATAGCTTTTCAAAGTAATTAAATTTTTTATTTTTATTTTATGTCTTAAAATGAGCTAAAAATATTAAAATAAATAAAATTGTTGTATATTAGAGAAATCATTCATATAATATTTATGTATCTAGAAAAGTTCAAATTAGAGATTTATACATTGAATATTAATTAATTTTCAATAAAATCTCAAGTTAAATGGGTTTTGCTTTTCAAGTTCGGTTTAAATTGCCGAAGGGACCATTTAAAATTTCCGAGAACCAGAGAATTTACTGCTATATAAAAGGAGTCCTAAATGTTTCAATCTGTAGAAGAAAGAACACGTATTAAAAACGAACGTTATGAATCAGGTGTAATCCCTTACGCTGAAATGGGTTACTGGGATGCAAACTACACAATTAAAGATACTGATGTACTTGCATTATTCCGTATCACTCCACAACCAGGGGTTGATCCAATTGAAGCTGCTGCTGCCATCGCTGGTGAATCTTCAACAGCTACATGGACTGTAGTATGGACTGACTTATTAACAGCTTGCGATGTTTACAGAGCAAAAGCTTATAAAGTTGATGCAGTTCCAGGTGCTAGCGATCAATACTTCGGTTACGTTGCATACGAATGTGATCTTTTCGAAGAAGGTTCAATTGCTAACTTAACAGCTTCAATTATCGGTAACGTATTTGGATTCAAAGCTGTAAAAGCATTACGTCTTGAAGATATGCGTATGCCTTACGCTTACTTAAAAACGTTCCAAGGTCCAGCTACTGGTGTAATTGTTGAACGTGAACGTTTAGACAAATTCGGACGTCCTTTATTAGGTGCAACTGTAAAACCTAAACTTGGTTTATCAGGTAAAAACTATGGACGTGTTGTATACGAAGGTTTAAAAGGTGGTTTAGACTTCTTAAAAGATGACGAAAACATCAACTCTCAACCATTCATGCGTTGGCGTGAACGTTTCTCTTACGTAATGGAAGGTGTTAATAGATCGGCTGCTGCTTCTGGTGAAGTTAAAGGTTCTTACCTTAACATTACTGCAGCAACTATGGAAGAAATGTACGAACGTGCTGAATTTGCTAAACTTATTGGTTCAGTAATTATCATGATCGACTTAGTAATCGGTTACACTGCAATTCAATCGATGGCTATTTGGTCTCGTAAGAATGACATGATCCTTCACTTACACCGTGCAGGTAACTCAGCATATGCTCGTCAAAAGAATCACGGTATTAATTTCCGTGTAATCTGTAAATGGATGCGTATGGCTGGTGTTGACCATATCCATGCAGGTACAGTTGTAGGTAAATTAGAAGGTGACCCTCTAATGGTTAAAGGTTTCTACAACGTATTATTACAAACAGAACTGGAGATTAACTTACCTCAAGGTATCTTCTTCGCACAAGACTGGGCTTCTTTAAGAAAAACTTTACCTGTAGCATCTGGTGGTATTCATTGTGGACAAATGCACCAATTACTTAACTATTTAGGTGAAGACTGTGTGTTACAATTCGGTGGTGGTACAATTGGTCACCCTGATGGTATCGCTTCTGGTGCAACTGCCAACCGTGTAGCTATGGAGTCAATCCTTTTAGCTAAATACGAAGGTAAAGATTACGTTAACGAAGGACCAAAACTTTTACGTATGGCTGCAGAAACTTGCGCGCCATTACGTTCTGCTTTAGACCTTTGGAAAGATATTGCTTTCAACTATACATCAACAGATACTGCTGATTACATTGAAACTGCAACTAAACAGTAATCGTATAAAGACAATATCAATCAGTTTAACATACTAAAGGAGTATTTGAAGAGTGAGATTAACACAAGGTGCATTTTCGTACTTACCAGATTTAACAAACGAACAAATTTTAGGCCAACTTAAATTTATCTGTAGCAAAGGTTGGGCTTGTAGTATTGAATGGACGGAAGATCCGCATCCTCGTAACACATACTGGGAACTGTGGGGTATGCCTTTATTCGATATTAAAGACGCTTCAGTAATTATGTATGAATTAGATCAATGCCGTGCTGCACATCCTACAACATATATCAAAATCAATGCTTTTGATAATGCTCGTGGTACTGAAAGCTGTGCATTATCATTTATCGCACAACGTCCTTACGAAGAACCTGGTTTCTATCTAGAAAGACAAGAAGCTGAAGGTCGTAACATCCGTTACACTATTCATAGTTACGTTGTTAACAAGTATCCTCCTGGAGAACGTTACGTTTTATAATCTCTAAATAACTAAAAAACTGGTTCATCTATTTGATGAACTAGTTTTTGGTTATTAAATAAATTTTTATAACTTAAAAAAATAATACATTCAATTTTTAGGAAAGTGTATTTAGTACTGAAATTTTAACAGGTTTTAGGGTACTTAACTCAATATAAAAAACAGAATTTTTACATAATATTGAGGATGTTTTAATTACTATTTGTAGACTTTAAAAGTGTATTAATAGACCTACAAAGCCTACCAAATCTAAAGTTTTAGAAAGTGCAACCAGTACATTTTTATTTAATTAAATCAAAAAAACTATTACATACGAGTGATTAAAAATCACTCATATGTAATTAAATATTCTTAAGCATTAACAGCAGGAGCGTTTAATGCAACAGGAAGAACATTAGATACGGCTAAATCTAGAGGGAAGTTGTGCGCGTTACGTTCGTGCATTACTTCCATACCTAAATCAGCACGGTTGATAATGTCAGCCCAAGTGTTGATCACACGACCTTGGCTATCAACAACTGATTGGTTAAAGTTGAAACCGTTTAAGTTGAATGCCATAGTACTAACACCAATAGCAGTTAACCAGATACCTACAACTGGCCAAGCAGCTAAGAAGAAGTGTAAAGCACGTGAGTTGTTGAAACTCGCGTATTGGAAGATTAAACGTCCAAAGTAACCGTGTGCAGCTACGATGTTGTAAGTTTCTTCTTCTTGTCCGAATTTGTAACCGTAGTTAGCAGATACGCCGTCTTCAGTTTCACGGATTAAACTAGATGTTACAAGAGAACCGTGCATAGCACTGAATAAAGATCCACCAAACACACCAGCAACACCAGCCATATGGAATGGGTGCATAAGAATGTTGTGTTCTGCTTGGAATACTAACATGAAGTTAAAAGTACCAGAAATACCTAAAGGCATACCATCAGAGAAGCTACCTTGTCCGATTGGGTAAACTAAGAATACTGCAGATGCTGCAGCTACTGGAGCTGAGAAAGCTACGAAAATCCAAGGACGCATCCCTAAACGGTAGCTAAGTTCCCATTCACGTCCCATGTAGCAAGCTACACCTAATAAGAAGTGTAATACTACAAGTTGGTAAGGACCACCGTTGTAAAGCCATTCGTCTAAAGACGCAGCTTCCCAAACAGGGTAGAAGTGAATACCAATAGCGTTAGAACTAGGAATAACTGCACCTGTAATAATGTTGTTTCCGTATAAAAGTGATCCAGCCACTGGTTCACGGATACCGTCAATATCTACTGGAGGTGCTGCTATGAAAGCGATGATGAAGCAGCTTGTAGCTGTTAATAATGTTGGGATCATTAAAACACCGAACCAACCGATGTATAAACGGTTTTCTGTGCTAGTGATCCAAGAGCAGAAGCGCTCCCATAAGCTAGTACTTTCTCTTCTTTCTAAAGTTGCTGTCATAATGAGTACTAGGATAAATAGGGAAATAAACTTCTTAGGATCATAGGTCTGGCATTAATTGCAAGAGTCTATTTTGCAGAGGATGAGTATTTCGTGTATGATGAGGGGGGGATAACAGGAATTTCTACAAAGCTGTTTTACTTAATGTTATTGTACGATATTTTTAAGAATCTTATGGGTTAAATACTTACATTTATATTTTTATTCTTTAATGAATAATTTATACAAGTGTATGATAATTTTTCCAGCCTAACTCTTTAAAAGTTGTTTGTCTCTGTAACGGTTTACAAATTAAATCTAAAATATTTTTAGCATTTGTAAAACCATGAATTTGGGAAAATGTAAATTCAACAGACCATTTTGTATTTATCCCTCTAGCTTCTAATGGGTTAGCATGTGCCATACCGGTTATAACTAAATCAGGATGTAAATCTTTAATACGATTTAATTGATTATAATTATCAGGTTTTTCAACAATTACTGGTAAAAATGTTCCCATTTCTTGACAGGTTTTTTCAAGTAAAGCTAATTCACCACCTTGATAACGCTTATCTAAGTATGGAATCCCAATTTCATACACAGACATGCCACATCTTATAAAAAATCGTGCTAAGGAAATTTCTAATAAATTGTCTCCCATAAAGAAAACAGATTTACCTCGTAAAACTTGTAAATAAGGTTCTAAGCTTTTCCAAGCTTTTTCCTCACGGTCATTAAGACCGGGTGTAGGTACATTAAATACAGAGCAAATTTTCTGCACCCAAGCTTTAGTTCCATCAGGCCCTATCGGAAATGGTGAACCAATAAGTTGACATTTACGTCGACGCATTAAAGTAGTTGCTGTTCTGCTTAAATAAGGGTTTACACCACATACAAAATCCCTCTCATTTAAAGTAGGAAACTCTGTATATCTTTTTGCTGGAAGCCAACCCTTTACGTCAATACCATACGTTTTTAATTCATTACTTAATTCATAAACTACAGTATTTGGTACAGAACCAAAAATAATTAAATTTGGGGTACTACTATTGTCTTCCAAAATAGTTGATTTTGTTCCAAATGTTTGTGCTAAAGCAGCTAAAACTGTATCTTCACCTTGTGTAAAAGCGTAATCTAAGCCATTCGCTCTAGCAACTATGATAGGGACTCCAAGCTCATTCTCTAATTTTGGTGCGATACCTTCAAGATCCATCTTAATGATTTCGGTAGTACAAGTACCAATCCAAAAAATAACACTCGGATTTCGATCTTTTTTAATAAGTGTGCATAAACGTTTTAATTCCATGTAATCATTCAGATGCGCCGAGATATCAGCTTCTTCAAGTTCAGCCATTGCATATCTAGGTTCAGCAAATATCATCACACCTAACGCATTTTGCAAAAAATAGCCACACGTTTTTGTTCCAATTACCAAGAAAAAGCTGTCTTCAATTTTTTGATATAACCAGGCAACACAACTTATGGGACAAAATGTATGATAATTACCAGTTTCACATTCAAAAGTAATGGAATTAGAATTAATTAATGAACCTTGTTCTGTATTCATATTATTTAAATTCCTTTTTAATTTTTTTCTTCATCAAAACTTAATCTAATTATTAAAAAGATCCATTTCTAAATCTTCTACATTTTGTTCTGAATCAGAAGGTTTTAAATAAAAATCAGATAAAAGAGTAAATAATTCACGATCAGCTGATTCTTTTGGGATTACACCTTCTGGTTGAGCTATAAGTTGATCTGCGATATTCAAGTAGTAATCACAAATATACTCTAACGAAGGATCAATTATAGACATCTCAAAAAGAGTTTTACCTTTAATTCTTGAAACACGAATATCTTCAATTAAAGGTAAAACTTCAAGAACCGGAATTGGTACAGTTTGAATATATTTATCAATTAAATCACGTGTTGCAGTTCGATTACCTATTAAACCAGCTAATCTTAAACTGTGAGTTCTAGCTTTTTCGCGAACAGAGGCTGCAATTCTGTTTGCCGCGAATAAAGCATCAAAGCCGTTATCCGTAACAATTAGACAGTAATCTGCATAATTTAATGGAGCTGCAAATCCACCACAAACTACATCACCTAATACATCAAAAAGAATAACATCGTATTCATCGAATGCATTAAGCTCTTTTAGAAGTTTAACGGTTTCGCCAACTACGTAACCACCACAACCAGCACCTGCAGGTGGTCCACCAGCTTCAACGCAATCTACACCATTAAATCCTCTGTATATAACGTCTTCAGGCCAAACATCTTCATAGTGATAATCTTTGACTTGTAATGTATCAATAATCGTCGGAATCAAAAATCCTGTCAATGTAAAAGTACTATCGTGCTTTGGATCACATCCGATTTGTAAAACTTTTTTGCCTCTTTGTGCTAAAGCTACTGAAATATTACAGCTTGTAGTAGATTTACCAATACCACCTTTACCATAAACTGCTAATCTCATCTTTTTTCTCCTAAAGGTAACCGCAAATTTATCTTTTATAAATTGCTCATAAAATTCCATAATATAAAGTCTAGAATGTCAGAATTGAAAAATCAGACAACTAGTATATAAATTCTGAGAGTAAAGAGTATCTTTTCAAAAACATTTATTTATCTGTAACCCTTAAAAACTGTTATTTTTAATCCTTCATACTCAATGCGTCTTAGGCCCAGTAGGATTCGAACCTACATTAGAAACTTAGAAGGTTTCTGTCCTAATCCCTTAGACGATGAGCCCTATGGGCAGTACAGGATTTGAACCTGTGGCCTTCTGCTTGTAAGGCAGAAGCTCTACCGCTGAGCTAACTGCCCCTTTGCCTATATATAGCACTTATTTATCTTTAGCATAAGGCGCATTTGATAAATATACCTAATGCGCCTTAAAAAAATATCAAACTATTAATTAGTTATTAATATTTTGCGTAGGATTACGTGATGGATCATTCGAAATAAATCCAAACCAAAATAGATAAACGAAAAAGCTAACAACTGTGTAGACCGCTATCTTTAGTACTAACATATAGACCTCTTTAATTAGAAGATTATAAACTGGTTTAGGTTAACCAAACAATACTTTTGAAATATTCTATTAAATATTTTAATAGAAAAAAAATTAAATCAAAAGAATCTACCTACATTTTTAATAAAAATATTGAGAAGAGAGAGTGGGATTTGAACCCACGGAACTATTCCTAGTTCTTCTGATTTCAAGTCAGACGCAATCGACCACTCTGCCATCTCTCCTAAAATCATATCCTTTAAATAAGATTTAAAGGACACAAATTAAGATTTATTTTAATACAATCTAGAAATAAACTCTAGGTGTTTGATTGAAACTTCAAAGAAGCTGGATTTGGATTTCCGCCAATTGAAGCATCACGTTTACCAACTGGAGAACGACCTTCATTTACTTTCTCTGGGAAAACTCCATCAAAAGGATGTAATAAAGTAATATCTAATGGTGGGTAAATACGGAAGATTTTATAATTCGTGATTTTAAAACCACGTAATTGTGATCCCAGTGCTAAGCATTGCTCTTTACGTGCAAAATAAGCTACATTATTTCCAGCATTCATTTTTGCTGTTCCACCTGTAGGCATTTCAAACAGAGACGCGTCTTTACTTGTCCAAATAATTACGTATTTTTCTTCGTTTTTAGCAGCACTAAGCCAACCACCTGTAGATCCTTCAAATTTTGGAAAGTCACTTTGCTTTAATTTAAGATTCATGGCATCTTCATCCCTTTGTTGTCAAATTTTAGTTGACTAGTCAAATTAAGACTGTTTAATCAAAAGGCATAGACGGCTGTTTATAGCGGAGAGTGGACTTGAACCACTGACCTTCGGATTATGAGCCCAACGAGCTACCAATCTGCTCTACCCCGCCATTACCTAATAGATAAGATACATGATTTAAAGAAAAAATGTTAATAAATGAATAAAAACAATAGTGCAACGACAAAAATAATTCCTAAAACCAAAAATTGAAGTGTTTTAGTAAGACGGGCTATCAAAGGAACTAATTGATAGTGATAGAGTAATCGTTCATGACGGAGAATACTAGGGGGTTTTATCCAAATACGTCCGTCGTACCATCCTGATTCTTCATACCAAACTTTTGCTGCAACTAACCGTTTTCCAGCATATAACCAAGTAATAAAAAAATAACCGTAAATAAAACTCTGAAAAATTAAGGTAACGAAAAGATTCACTAAAATTGCTTGAGAAGGGTAATATGAAAGTGAAATAAACCAAGATATAAAAGGTAAAGTTACACTAAATATACTTAAAAGACTCAAAAAGAATCTTCGGGTATAATTCGATTCACTTAGTCCTACCCAACCTAAAATAGTCGAATCTTTTCGTTTTATATATTCGTAAAATGGCCTTTGATCTCGAGGAACAGGACATAGTACGAACCAATCCATTTTGTTCATAAAAACTTTATTGCTTAAAAGAAATGTTTATATACAAGTTATCGACATTTAAATGCAAATAATGTAATTATTAAACTGACAACTAGTAGAATTATTGTTTTATCTAAGCTTTGATTTCTTGCTTTTTCAAATCCAGGTAATCTTGCTGGATTACGAGAAATTACTAATATAGCTAGTAATAAAACTTGAGATAAAAATATTACATTTAACAAAATACTCATAAAAGAAAAGAATTTTATTCTCCTTTTTTAAGAAAGGAGAATAAAAGTTTAGCTATTTCGCTTGTACTCTTAAAAGTAAAAAACCAAGCGAAAGACCAATAATTGTTATTCCAAAAGCAATTCCACCGACAGTTAATACTTCTTGCATACATCAATTCCAAATTCAAAAAATTAAAAACCGTTTCTACCCCATACCACCATTGCTAGTGAAAAACTAAATACAACTAGCACCATTGACCAACCTAGAGTAAGAACGTCCATAAGGTTATCCTTTTTGACTGTCTTTGGTTTTATTTAATTTTATAAGAAATGCTTTAGATTAATAAAACAATTAATTGTTTATTACTGTAATTCTAATTAATTTTATTGATATTCTCAATAAGACCAGATTTGATTAGAAAATTTCTAACTGTTAATGTGGGTTGAGCACCTTGTGATAAACGAAGTTTAATTCGATCTTGATTATATACAAGCTCATTGCTCATAGGGTTATAATAACCTAATTCTTCAATAGCTCGCCCATCACGTCTTGCCTGACTTCTTACTAAAACAATTCTATAACTTGGTAATTTTTTTCTACCACATCTTTTTAATCTGATTTTTAACATTTCTTGATTTTATTCCTTTGTTTTTTTTAATTTTCAATAAAAGATTTTCTTAAATAGGTAATATCTTTTCACCAAAGATAGCCAAAACTAATATATCTATGATTTCAAGACAAACTACTCTTCCTTTGGTATCCACGCAATAAGTTGTTAATACTCTATAAAAGCGTGAAATGAAAGACTTTATTTGTTCAATAAGAAGCCAAGCGAAAATTGCAGATAACCCTTTTGGTAAAATTTCCTCAGACGCTTTAAAATAAGGTTCTGATAAATTAAATATTATTTGTTCAAATATTCCACCTTCGTTTAAATTTATGCTAGGATACCACTCCATTACAAATCGTAGTGATAAAATAACTTCATAAAAAACCATAAAATGATGCAAAATTAATAGCCAAAATCGGCCAGACACGAATAAAAGTGTATTTGGACATCTTAATAAAGAAGTAAAAATATTTAACGAACTGACAAGAATGAGAAATAGCCTTGCTGTTACTTTATTTAAAGGAAAGAGTATATGGAGTAAAGCCAAAATCTTGCGATTACCTGTGGTAAGGGTTTTTATTACTAATGTGTAATAAGGTAAGTAATCTTTATAAGAAACAGCAAAAAAATAAAGCTTGATTAAGCGATTTTTTATATTAGGAAGAGTTTGCATCGTATATACTTGAATATAGAAAGCGTTAAAAGATAAAGTACTTTAACTTTTTAAATTTAATAGCTTTTATTTTAAATAGTCTTAACAAATAAACATAATTAAGTTGATTTTTTCAAAAATTATATCTAATTGTAGTAAATTTTAGCAACTAGAAGAATTTAAAACAATAGCTAAACTAAGAGGGTGAACGACGGGATTTGAACCCGCGCATGACGGAACCACAACCCATTGCCTTAACCACTTGGCTACGCCCACCATTTATATAATTTTATTATTTCAAAGACTTCAAAAGTTAATCTATATATTGACGGTTACACTATTTTCATTATACTTTTTTTAATATTTCTAACAAAACATGGAGCAATTTTAATTATGTCTCGATACCGAGGACCGCGCTTAAGACTTCAAAGAAGACTAGGTGTTCAATTAAGTCATTTAACTCGAAAACGCGTACGCAATAAAAAACGTCAGAATACGTTACCAGGACAACATGGTTACAGTCGTAAAAAAGTTCGCCGTTCAGAATACAGAATGCGATTAGAAGAAAAACAAAAGCTTAGATTTAACTATTGTATTACTGAAGCTCAGTTATTTAGATATGTAAAAGAAGCTCGAAGAATTAAAGGTTCAACAGGTCTTATCATTCTTCAACTTTTAGAAATGCGATTAGATACAATCGTATTTAGATTAAATCTTAGCCCAACAATTCTTTCAGCTCGACAGTTAGTTTCGCATGGTCATGTTAAAGTAAATGATCACGTAGTTACAATTCCTAGTTTCCAATGTCAACCAGGTGATAGTATTCAACTTTCAGACAAAAAAGCAATAAGAGAAATTGTTGAAGAAAATGCAAATTCAAAAAGAAGAAAATATCTTCCTTACCATTTAGCAGGTTCTTTAAAACAACTAAAAGGCGGGGTAAAGAAAGTTGTTGATCGTAAAGACATTCGACTTCCAGTAAATGAATTGTTAGTAGTTGAATACTATTCAAGACGTTAAAACGAAGCAAACTTTGAAACTAAAAATCAGTTTTTTCAAACTGATTTTTAGTTTCAATTTAGAAGATTATTTTTATCTAAATAAATTTTTAAACTTTTAGACTCAGTTTTTGACGTTAACAAAAAAACTGCTTGCAAAATAAAAGGTTTTCCTTTTACCCAGATAATTCTGATATCTTTTGTTGTATACTCCCAATTGGAATCTAATAATAAACTTGCTTTTATTGATTTTTCCTCACTTATCATTAAATTTAAATCGAACAATTGTGTAGGATTATAAAAATTTAATGTAATCGTAGAGGTCTCTTCATTTATTGAAGAAGTAAATCGTATGAAATCCGGAATTAAATTTTCTAAGGAATTTGAATTAACCTCAAATTTTATTTTCAATATCATAAAGAAAAAATATATAAAACTTTTCTTAGATTTATTGTATACATAACAGTAAGAGCTTGTAGCTCAGTGGATAGAGCATATGGCTACGAACCATAGTGTCGGGGGTTCAAATCCCTCCTAGCTCATGGAAGCTTTTTACACCAGATTATGATAGTTTTTATTTTGACCAATAAAGACTATCCTTTTGGGGCGTCGCCAAGTGGTAAGGCAACGGACTTTGACTCCGTTATTCGTAGGTTCGAATCCTCCCGCCCCAGCTTATAGTTAAATAATAACATATTAATTTACAAGGAGGTAAAAAGTGAAAAGAAATGATGCTCATGCTATTATACCCTCAGATTCTGTTCAATTATGTTTAGAAGATGGTATTAAAAGAATTGAACTACTACTTGAAGAAACTTATGGCCCTTATGGTAAAAATATTATTTTTGATAGAAAAAATATCGCGAACCCAGAGCTTTTCAAAAATGGTTCAAAAATAATCCGTAATCTTCGTACTAATAATGAAATTGAAAATTTAGTTTTTCTTATGCTGGAAGATTCTTTTCAAAAAATTAATAGTATTAGTGGAGACGGGACCAAAACATTTTTCTTAATCTTATCTTACTTAGTATTAAATGGGTTTAAAAATATAACTCAAAATACTTATTCACTTGAAACAAAAATTGGAATAACAAAAACTCTCAATTATGCGCTAAAAATTTTAAATGACAAAAGTTTATCCATTACAACAAAAAAATTTTGGGATAAAGTTTTAGAAAGATATATACCACAGGAAGATAATCTTGTTGATATATTTCGTGAAGCATTTGAGAAAATTGGTAAAACGGGGCAATTAAAAATAAGAACAGAAACTGGCAAAAAAAGTAATTTAGTTTTAGAAAGAGGAATGCAAATAAGTAGAGGCTACTTTTCACCTTATTTTATGACTGATACGAAAAAAATGACAGTTCAGTTTGAGAATCCTTATATACTTGTTAGTTTACAAAAGGTTACATTAGATGATGGTTATTTTATTCGTTTACTGGAACCTATAATTTATGAAAAAACCCCACTCGTTATAGTAAGCTCTGATATAGACGAACAAGCATTATCAACATTAATTTTAAATAAAATTAATGGAATATTAGATATAGCTTATATCAAAATACCACAGACGTTTCTCTATGACAAAACAGTTTTAGAAGATTTAGCTTTGTATACTAATGCGAAATTAATTACATCTTCAAGAGACTGGAAATCAATACAAAGATCAGATTTAGGTCAAGTTAACAAAATATTATTAACAAAAACAAAAAGTATTTTTTGGGCAAAATATGGACTGCAAGAAGAATTAATAGAGAAAAAATGCCAGGATTTAAAACAACAAATACTTTTTAGTGATTCTGATTACGAAAATGAAAAACGTGAAGATCGAAGAAGAAATTTTACTGGTGCAAATGCTATTATTGAAATCGGAGGAGTAACTGACCTTGAAAGCTCTGATCTACGCTCAAGAACTGAAATAGGCTTGCTGGGAGCGCAAGCTTGTCTTTATGAAGGGGTTTTACCTGGCGGTGGATTAAGCTTTCTTCAACTAACTGAGGAACTTGAAAATTGGTCAAGAAGTAACTTATACGGTAATTCTATTAGCGGAAGCAAATTGGTTATTAATTCATTAATAAAACCGATTCAAACATTAATGGAGCAACAAATTGACAAAAATACTTTAATTCCTCAATCTTTAAGCAAATTAGAGAAAATTAAAAAAATTCAAGATCTTTATTCATCGTATGATATTAAACAAGATAAAATAAAAAATATAGTAGATTCAGGAATTTTAGATTCCTTTAAGAGTATTCGCATAGGGCTTCAAACTGCGGCTTCTTTAACATATTCCATTTTGTCAATAGCAAATATAATAATTTAAAAATAAAAAAACCGAAAGTTCTATTATTTATCTAATAAGTTTATTATAATTAACCTACTTAGAATGCCATACTAATATATTTTAGGAGGATCAAATTTATGTCATTAGATTTATTACCTAGTTTTTTTGTACCCCTTGTAGGTTTAGTACTTCCACTTTTTTCAATCATAGGTTTATTCCTTTATATTGAAAAGGAAAATAGAGAAGTTTTTGATCCAACAACTTATAAATTTTAAAAAAGTTGTAAGATACTGCAGACTTTAAAGCTGCGGTATCTTACTGGAAATGTTTTTAAAGAGATGATCCTAAACCTGAATATGAACCATAAATAAAAACTCCAACAATACTTATAATTCCTAGACCTGCAACAAAAGCAACAAGCCACAACGGAACACGACCAGCACTTGCCATAATAACTCTCTCCGTAAATTAAAAATGGGATACCTAGTTAAGTTATAAGAAAAGATTCTTTTCTTATATTAAAAAGATTAATTAAAGAAATAACTTGAAAATAAAACAGCTAAAACAAAAATAAGTAAAAGACCCCAATATAATGAAGTTCGGTTTAATTCTACCGGACTTGAATTTGGATTTGGTCCTGGTGTATTTGATGACATAACTTTGCTCCTAACGTTGAATGAATTGCATTGAAGTAATTGCACCTAAGAAGAATATCGTTGGTACTGCTAATCCATGTACTGCTAACCAACGAAACGTAAAAATAGGGTAAACAACAGGTTGATTTGTGTTTCTAATCATACTTACAGTCCTTTAGTTAAATCATCTAATTCTTGTTTTGCATTAAATCTGTCATTAACAAGTGGAACTTGTTGACGATCTTGTGAAAAGTACTCATTTGGTCTTGGTGTTCCAAAGACATCATAAGCTAATCCTGTACCAACAAATAACCAACCCGAAACAAATAAAGAAGGGATCGTTATACTATGAATAATCCAGTATCTTACACTAGTAATAATGTCTGAGAATGGGCGTTCGCCAGTAGAACCCGCCATACAACGATTTAGAGTTGAAGAAGATATTAATCATTTCAGGTTCTGATTTTACAGCGGGTGGGGGGAATCGAACCCCCATAGTCAGCTTGGAAGGCTGAAGTTTTACCACTAAACTACACCCGCTACTCAACAACAATTATTATATAAAATTGCGGTAAGAGTGCCACTGATTTTCTATTTTATTTAGTTCTATCCACAATTTCTGTGTTAAAACTCATTTCAAGACCTAAATTTGTAATAAAAGATTCTGAAAGAATAAATTTTGCCGGATCCTGTGTAGACCAAATAGGAATTTCTCTATTTCCTTCTAAAACTAAGAATAAACCTTGTTTTCGTACAGGACTCTCTGTGTACATTATTTTTATACACTGTAATTCTCTAAAACTGTAAGAAAAAAATATTCGTTCATTTTTTCCTGGATAACCTTTAAAAGCTAATGTTATTTGTTGGTTACCTTTATCAAATCTTATTGAACCAGCACCTATATCTAGTAATGCTGAAAACAAAAGGAATCCACCTAAAACAAGAGCACCACTGCCATAACTTAACAAACTGAAACTTTGTGCTCCAAACCCATTTAATAGGGGTTTAGTTGGTGTCGAATGTAATATATTTATAACAAGTAAATCAGAAAATACAGAACAAAAACCTGTATAGCTATAAGCTCCAAGACCTGCAACCAATAAAATGATCGGTATAAAATAATTTTGAAGTTGATTATTCCCTGGTAAGCTTATTTGCCATTCATTTTCATCGAATTCTAACATTTTTTCTCCAAGTTGCAAAAATTAAACTAAAATTTCCAATTAACGTTAGTATTGATTGAAAACCTATTAACCAATTTAGTGTTTCAAGATTTAAAAAATAATGCCAACTTAAAATACAGATAGCACTAAGAAAAAATAAGGTTAAGGCTGGTATAAAACGAATAAGAGTCTTCGATTTTATTTGATACGCATATTGCCAAAAAACCTCAATAAATACTAACCAATCAATTACACTTAAGGAGTGTATATACCAAGTTTGAAATGATAGTTTCAATATCATAGCAATTTTAAATTTTGATGTAACTAAAACGTATTATATAAACTATATCACCTTTTAAAATTACGTGAGTTTAATTTAAATTTTATTTTTTTTTATTAAAATTAAAAAATTAAGAAAAAAAATCTTTTGGAAATTTTTATTATAAAGCGATTTAAATTTAATAAAACTAAAAATTGAGATTTTAAAGAAACCTTTATCTTATGGAATAAAATGAAACCATAGACAAAGGGTTTCTAAAATTTATATCTTAAATTAGTTTTACTAATTTTAAACCTAAAAATACCGCAGATGCTGTTGCTATAGAAAAAACTAGTAGAACTAAATAGTAACTGATTAATATCATCTCTAACAAACCTTTTCTTATTTTATTAATAATTTTATCTTAGCTTCTAAATATTAGTTTATTGACTGAGATATTAATATATTATAACAAAATAAAGAATATAAAAAGTTTTAACTTACTTTATTAAATAAAAAAGCTATTTTTATCTTTTTGTGTGCTATAATTATTTTGGTAAATACAATAGAGAAAGATTATGGTCAGTTTCATCAAGCCTTATAGGCAAGATCCCTTCGTAGGTCATTTAGCAACACCAATTACTACTTCGGCTTTTACAAGGGCGTATCTTAAAGTTCTTCCAGCTTATCGACCAGGACTAACACCACTTTCAAGAGGAGCTGAAATTGGTTTTACGCATGGTTACTTCCTTATTGGACCATTCTATACTTATGGCCCCTTACGTTCTGCAGAATTTTCACTTACTTCATTAGCTGCAGGTCTTCTTGCTGCAATAACTCTACTATTAATTTTAACAGTAGGATTATCAATTTACGGACAGGTTACTTATGATGTTTATGATAATGCTCTTATCGTAAAACTTGTACGCCAAATGGTAGGGTCAGAAAAAACACAGGAGCTACCTCAAATTAAAGGAACAAGTGAACTAGATACCGTTCTAGGTTGGCAAAAATTCTCTGAGGGATTCTTTAGTGGCGGACTAATCGGTAGCATTGTTGCTGCAGTTGGTATAGCCTTATATTCAACGTATTTATAAATCTAATGCTTTAAGCATTAGATTTATAAATATTCTGAATTAATGCATAATGTAATAAAAATAGGGTCGATGCCCGAGTGGTTAAAGGGGGCGGACTGTAAATCCGCTGGCTCAGCCTACGTTGGTTCAAATCCAACTCGGCCTATTTACGAAAAAGTTTTTTTAGTTGTAGTTTGTACAGATGATTCCGCACTTAAACCAATCATCTGTGAGTTACTTTTACCAGGGGCAACCATAGGGTAACAATTTTCAGTTTCATTTACTTCGAAATCAATTAGCATTGCTTGATTTGTTGAAACAATATCATTTTCTATTGCAGCAAATTCCTCAGGGGTTTTTACTCGACAACCTTTAATGCCATATGACTCTGCAAGTTTAACAAAATCAGGCATACCATCTTTCATAGAAGAATGTGAATAACGCTCATCATAAAAAGATTGCTGCCATTGACGTACCATACCTTGCCAGCGATTATTTAAAATAAGAATTTTGATTGGTAAGTTATATTGTGCTATAGTTCCAAGTTCTTGGATATTCATTTGAAAACTAGCGTCTCCTGTAATACAAATAACATTTGAATTAGGAAAAGCTAATTGTGCACCTATAGCAGCAGGTAAACCATATCCCATAGTACCTAAGCCGGCACTTGACATCCATTTTCTGATATTACATTTTAAAAACTGTGCTGCCCACATTTGGTGTTGTCCAACATCAGTAGTAAAATATGCATTTGGAAGAAGTTCAGCAACACGATTAACAATTTGTTGAGGAGATAAACCTGAAGGAACATTTGGAATAATTAAAGGGTAACGCTCTTTCCATTTTACGATTCTTTCTCGCCAGAATCTTGTTTGTGTAGCATCGTATGAAGGAGTTATTGTACTTGAATGCTTTAACAACTGTTGTAAAACTTTTTTAATATCACCAATAATAGCTAAATGGGGGATTTTATTTTTACCTATCTCGTTTGGATCTATATCAATTTGAAGAATTTGTGCTTGTGAAGCAAAATCTTCAAGCTTACCAGTAACCCTATCATCAAATCTTGCCCCAATAGCTATAAGTAAATCACATTCACTTACTGCAAAATTAGCATATCCAGTACCATGCATACCTAACATTCCTAAGTACAAACGGTGATTTTCATGAAACGCCCCTTTCCCCATTAGCGTAGTTGTTACAGGAATTTCAAATGTTTCAGCTAAAGCTAACAGTTCTTGCCTAGCTTCCGCTAAAACCGCACCTCCTCCTACATATAATAAAGGCTGAGACGACTGTCTTATTAATGTTAAAGCTGAACGAATTTGATCGAAGGGAGTTTGAAATAAAAATTCGTAGCGCTTATTTCTTGTTGTCTCCTGCTGATAAATTGGTAAATATTGGTTTATTTCTTCTAATCCTACATCTTTAGGTATATCAATTAAAACCGGACCTGGACGGCCGTTTTTTGCTAAATAAAAAGCTTCTGAGACAATTTCTGCAATAGTACTTACATCATTAATAACATAAGAAGCTTTTACAATTGGTTTTGTTATGTTGTAAATATCTACTTCTTGAAATGCATCTGTTCCAATAAATGCTCGACCCACCTGACCAGTAATTACGATCATTGGAATTGAATCCATATCAGCAGTTGCAATTCCAGTAACTAAATTCGTTGCTCCAGGACCTGAAGTTGCAAAACAAATACCTACCTTACCACTTGCACGAGAGTAGGCATCGGCTGCATGCGCGGCACCTTGTTCGTGTCGAACTAAAATATGTTCAATTAATCCTTCTTCTTCCCAAAGGTATAACTCATCGTAAATGGGTAAAATTGCACCACCAGGATAACCAAAGATCGTTTTTCCACCATTACGCACTAAACTATCAATTAATGCAAATGCACCTGTATGTATTCTTCGAGTTTGTTTCTTGATTTTCACTTATTTACCTTTTCAACTTTTTTTATAAAATTAAATTTTGAATTGCTACTTCAAAAAACACAAAATTTTGATTTATTTATTTTTACTAAAAATTAAAATATTTAAAAAGTTAGTCAAACTTAACATAAGTAGTTAAGAATTGCTTGTTTTTTATCTCTTTTAATTGTATAGTATTTTATACTATTTTAGGAACAAACCGAAGAGTTATTTTATGAATAAATCTAAAACAAGAAAATCTGCTGTAAAAAGGTATAAACAAACAGCAAACAAAAATTTCATTAGAAAAAAAGCGTTTAAAGGGCATTTATTACAAAAAAAATCTTCTTCTAGAAAAAGAAGACTTTGTTCGTCTATAACTGTAGGAAATACTGAAAGATCTACAGTAAAAAAATTCTTTAACAATTAAAATAAATAAAGTAAAATGATACGTGTTAAAAGAGGGAATGTAGCTAGAAAGTCCCGAAAAAAAGTCTTAGGGCTTGCAAAAGGTTACGTTGGCAGTCATTCAAGATTATTTAGAATTGCTAATCAACAAGTATCACGAGCTCTACGTTATAGCTATACTGGGCGAAAAGATAGAAAACGCTGGTTTAGACGTTTATGGATCACTCGAATCAATATTGCATCTCGAAACATCGGGTTAAACTATAGCCGTTTAATATACAAACTTAAATCAGAAAGTATTGGTTTAAATCGTAAAATGCTTGCACATTTAGCCGTTCTTGATCCACAAATATGGTCAAGATTAAGTGAGCCTATCGTAGCACCTGATGACTGGTTCGAAAAACGTGAGAGAGAAATTTCTCAAGATAGAACAAAAGCTTAAAAGAACTTTATAAATAGATAAAATAAAATAAAAAAGAAAGGTCATAACAAATGAGCGCTTCATTAACAAGCTCAATTTCTAGGCCCGAATTTCCTACGGTATCAGTTGGTGATACTGTTAGAATTGGAGTCTTACTGATCGAAGGTAATAAAGAACGTACACAATATTTTGAGGGTACTATTATTGCAATCAAGAAACGTGAAGGGAAACAAAGTCTACGCGTTAGAAAATTATCTCAAGGTATAGGAATTGAAAAATTATTTTTACTAGATTCCCCAAAAGTAGTTTCTGTAGAACGTAAAAAAATAACTAAGGTACGTAGAGCAAAACTTTACTTCTTAAGAACTTTAGGCAGCACTAAAACTAAGAAGTTAAAAGATCAATCTTGGAAATTAAAATCAGGATCTTAAAATCAAAAATGATTTTAAGGTTATAAAATTTAGGTGTTATTGCCTAAATTTTATAATTATATAAATTTTTATAACTTGTAATGCTTTTCTTGATAATCAAATATATTAGTTAATGTTTTACAAATAAGAGGAATAATTTTTTATGGTAACGACAGGTTTAAAATGCTTATTGTAGAACCCAGGCATTGAGCTGCCTTCCCTAAGGGCTTCCCCTTAAGTATTATTGCCGCTAGAGCGTTTCACATCTGAGTTCGAGATGGATCAGTGTGGTTCCACTCTGCTGTAAACACCTGGGTGGAGAAATTAAAATAAAGTTTATCTTTTTGTATAAAG
>Ga0209702_10000992_pt1 | contig 57764 bp, 54 predicted proteins | sample FRY01_FD_187210 | JGI IMG/M metagenome (GOLD analysis project Ga0209702, IMG submission 187210) | Freshwater microbial communities from Lake Fryxell liftoff mats and glacier meltwater in Antarctica - FRY-01 (SPAdes) (version 2) | ecosystem: Environmental > Aquatic > Freshwater > Ice > Glacier...
TTCGGTGGCGGCCCTGATCACCGCATCGAGGACCTCCCAGCGCACGCGCGATTCCTCGACCCGCCATTCGCCACCGGCACTGTGGTGTTCGGTATCGCCGAGGAAATGATTGTCCAGCTTGCGGAACACCGGCGCGACGTCGTCCCAGCCCCAGCCGGTGAGACCGAGCTGCCGCCAGTGATCGTAGTCCTGCGACTGGCCGCGCATCGAGATCATGCCGTTGATGGCCGAGCAGCCGCCGACCACCTTGCCGCGCGGATAGTTCAGCGCGCGACCGTTGAGGCCGGGCTCCTTCTCGGTCTGGAACATCCAGTCGGCCCGCGGATTGCCGATGGCGAACAGGTAGCCGGCCGGAATGTGGAACCAGATCCAGTTGTCGCGCCCGCCCGCCTCGAGCACCAGCACGCGATTCTTGGGATCGGCCGATAGCCGGTTCGCCAGCACGCATCCGGCCGAGCCGGCGCCCACGACGATGTAGTCGAATTCACCTTCGAGGCGGGATGCGGCGCTGTCTGTCATGCTTCGATGCCTAGCACACAAGCCGACCCGCGAAACAGTAGGGGCATTGCCCGGCGCGTCAGACGGCGCATAATTCCCGCAGAAATTAAAGGGAGCCAACGCCATGCAATACACGCGCATTTCGGCCGATAGCCACCTCGACCTGCCGTGGATGCCGCCCGACCTGTTCACGTCGATGGCGCACAGCGATCTCAGCGACCGCATGCCCTACGTCACCGATACCGACGACGGGCCCAAGTGGGTGGCCAAGAACGGCGCCTCGTTCGGCTTCAAGAACGGCGTGGGCCCGTCCGGCTCGAAGTTCGTGCCGGGCAAGCATGGCCGCGTCGACATCATGGCCGAGACCGGCCTCTACGCCGACGGCGCCAAGGACATCCGCCGGATTTCAGACCCGCATCTGCGCATCAAGGATCTCGATCGTGACGGCGTCGACGCCGAGGTGATCTACGGCATCCTGGGCGCCGCCAGCCGCCTCAACGACCGCGAGGCCGGCAACGAGATGCTGCGCATCTACAATGACTGGTTGAAGGATTTCTGCAGCTACTATCCCGACCGGCACATCGGCCTGGCCTGCCTGCCCTATGGCGACATCGACGCCGCGGTGAAGGAGGTCCATCGGGTCGCCAAGATGGGCATCAAGGGCCTCGAACTCTCCTGCTCCTGGGACATGGAGCCGATGTGGCATCCGATGTGGGATCCGCTGTGGAAGGCGGTGAACGACGTCCAGCTCCCGCTGCACTTCCACACCTTCCCCAACGTGCCGCCCGGCACCATCGAGAAGTATCCTGGCCGGGTCGGCCGCTCGGTGTTCTTCACCGTGGTCTCCGGCTTCCAGATGAACCTGGTGAACATCCTGGCCGCGATCATGGGCGCCAACGTGCTGGAGCGCTTCCCCAACGTCCGCATTGCCTTCGGCGAGTCGGGCTGCGGCTGGATCCCCTATGCGCTCGACCGCATGGATTTCGAATGGGAGGACCGCTTCACCGACCTCGGCATGAAGATGAAGCCGTCGGACTACTGGCGCCGCCAGTGCAAGGCCACGTTCCAGTTCGACCGCATCGGCGCCAAGCTGATCGACGACATGGGCGCGGAGAGCCTGATGTGGGGCTCCGACTACCCGCACGGCGACGGTGTGTGGCCACACTCCGACAAGTACATCAAGGAACAGTTCGCCGAAGTGCCGGCCGAGCAGGTCAAGATGATCACCTGCACCAACGCCGGGAAGTTCTACGGGCTGATCAACTGATGCGTCCCTTCCTCCCCTGTCACACAGGGGAGGTGGCCGAAGGCCGGAGGGGAAAACCACAGGTCTGATCTCTCGGCAACCGGCAACGATCGTGTTGCTTTCCCCCTCCCTGCCCTCCCCCGTAAGACGGGCTATCGGATTCACACATCTCAAAAAGTGATTCTGTATCAATGACTTGCGTGGCGGCCTCGCCGACACAACGGGGGCCGTCACTACCGCCAGAAGCATTGAAAAGATTCAGCTTTTTTGACCGCCTCTTACACTCGCGCGAGGCATCGTCGAGATGTGTGAATACGATAGCGTAAGACGGGGGAGGAGAAGAGTAGGGAAAATCATCTCGCTCTAGCCGACGAGATCGCCGTTCGACACGGTGTGGCGCAGCGCGAAGACCTCGCCCTCGGGAGCGTGGCGGGCACGGGCCGCCTGGGCGGCTTCCACGGACCAGAAGAAGGCGACCAGCGCGCGTTCGATCTGCTGGTCGGGCGTGCCGCGTAGTTCCTTCTCGGCGGTTTGGGCCTGCCCGATAGCGGCCCGACCGGCCAGCAGGTCGACGCGGGCTGTCTCCAGCGAAGCGAGCTTGTCGAACGGCGCGGTGTTGCTGGCCTTCATGCGCAGCGTCAGCACCGCCGCGCCGATTCCTTCGCCCCAGCGCTGCTCGACCGTGCAGACGGTCCGGGACGTATTGCGGAACTTCGGGAAGATGGCGCGGCTCATCTCGGTCGGCTTGCGCAGGCGGGCGTAGTAGGTCTCGCTCTCGAAAGCTGCCGCGGTCTCGGCGTCGTAGAACAGCAGGTGGCGGTTGGGCCGGGTTATGCCCTTGAAGCGGCTCCCGCGCCGCCAGCCGGGGCAGGAGACGCGCTCCTGCAGATGCTCGCGACTGTGCCAATGCTCGAAGATCGACTCGTCAGCCGAATCGATGTCGACCCAGATGGCGAGGGCCGCCTTGCCGCCGGTGCTCAATGGCCACCAGCCGCTTTTTTGTCCGAACCGATCTTGTCGATGTAGGTGAGCATCAATGCCGATACCACGAAGGCCATGTGCATGACGACCAGCGCGTGCGCTTGCCCCCTGTCTCCGCTGTGGCGAGTCGTCGACATTCGTTAGCTCTCTACGCTGGAGGCCGAGCAGGCCGCCCTGACGGCCTGCGTGAAGGTAACGATTTCGGCGCGGCGATCGTGATCGGTCGGGGGCACGTAGGGCGGTTGCGGCAGGGCGGCGAGCGTCACCACTGACAGATCTTCGTTACGGTAGATGTCGATGCGCTGACCGGCATGGCCGATCGCCGCCATCACCCCATCACCGAGCCACCAGCTGTAACCGTAATGCGTGATGTCGGGGACGACCGGCGCCGGTACCGCGAAAGCGGGCGTCGCCGCCGCGTCGACCCAGCCCTCGGGCAACACCGGCGTTCCGTCGATGACACCATCGTTGCGTACGAACTCGGCGAAGCGGCCGAAGTCCCGCAGCACCATACCGGCGCGGCTGCCGCCGATTTCCTGGCCGCCCTCGCTCTCCAGCGTGTAGAAGGCGTCGCATTCCATGCCGGCAGGCCGCCAGACCGTCTCCGACATGTAGTCGGCCAGCGGCCTGCCCACGGCCTTCGTGAGCGCGGCGCCCAGCAGGAACGTGTCGCCCGAATTGTAGAGAAAGGTGCTGCCCGGCGGATGGGCGCGCGGCAGCGCCGCCATCAGCTTCAGCACGCCGTCGGGCACCTTGTCGGCCAGCGACTTGCTGTAGCGGTTCACGTCGGAAGCGCGGTCTGGATAGATCTCCGTCCAGCGCACGCCCGACGACATGGTCATGACGTGCCGCAAGGTCACGCCCTCATAGGCGGACTGCCGCAGCGCCGGCAGATAGTCCGTCAGCGGATCGTCGATCGACCTGATGGCGCCGTCCCGGACGGCAGCGCCGACCAGCATTGCCGTCATCGACTTGACGGTCGACATCGTCGACCAGCGATCGTGCTCCTGGAGACCAAGCCCGTAGCGCTCCAGCACGATCCGGCCGCGATGGATCACCAGAAGGCCCACGATCACGTTGCGGTCCATGAACGAGGCGACGTCGTGCTCGCGGCCGGCGGCGACATAGAGCGGATCGATCTCCGGGCCGCGCGGCAGGTCGCGCGGGTTGGCACCGCACCGGATTGCGCGATGGGCGAACAGGCTGTCGACCATGCGGTAGGCGTAGGGCTGGAGGGACGGTGGCAGGAGCAGGAAGTCCTCGCCTCGCGGCAGGTGCCTGCGCGGGAGGGCGGTGCTCAGGAAAACGCCTTGAAGGTGATCAGGGTGAAGGTGTCCTTCACGCCCGGCAGCGTCTGGATGTGGCTCGTCACGAAATGACCGATGTCGGTCTTCTCGTCGAGATAGCACTTCATCAGAAGATCGTACTGGCCGGAGGTCGAATAGACCTCCGACACCTGCTCGACGGCCACGGCGTCGTCAGCGACGTCGTAGGCCTTGCCGAGCTCGCATTTCACCATGACGAATATCGTCTGCATGGGCTCCCTCCGCCGCGGCGCGCACTCTAGCGGGTCGGCCGGGCGAGGAAAGCCGGGACGTGATCGCCGAGGCCGACCGGCGCCGGGCCGTCGTCGCGATCGCGGCGCTCAGGACGCGCCGGCCGGTCCGAACGATCGGCACGTTCCGGACGACGATCCGAGCGTGGCTCGGAACGGGGCTCTGAACGGGGCTCCGACCTTGGCTCCGAACGGGGCTCGCGCGGCGGCCGGGCTTCGCGCTCGGGGCGCGCCTCGCGCTCCGGACGGGGCTCGCGGGAGGGACGGTCGGCCCGCGGCTCGCGCGGCGGACGCGCCTGGCGCTCGGGGCGAGCCTCGCGCTCGGGACGGGCTTCCTGCGCGGGACGTGCTTCCTGCGCGGGACGTGCCTCGCCCTCGGGCTTGGGTTCGCGTTCGGGGGCCGACTCGGCGCGCACTTCCCTCGGCGGACGACCGCTGCTGCTGCTCCCGCTGCTGCGGCCCCGACTGCTGCTGCTGCTGCTGCTGCTGCTGCTGGAGGAACCGCCCCGTCCACGACCGCGGCCGCGTCGGCGCCCGTCGGAGGCCTCGAAGGCCGGCGTCTCCATGCCCGGCACTTCGACGCGCGGGATGGTGGTGCCGATCAGCTTCTCGATGGCTTCGACCAGGCCGCCCTCGTCGGGCGAGGCCAGGGTGAAGGAATGGCCGGTCAAGCCGGCACGGCCGGTGCGACCGATGCGATGGACGTAGTCCTCGGGCGAGAACGGCACGTCGAAATTGAACACGTGGCTCATCGCCACGATGTCGAGGCCGCGGGCCGCGACGTCGGAGGCGACAAGGATCTGGATTTCGCCCTGCTTGAACTTCTCCAGCGTCTCCATGCGCGCGGGCTGGCTCATGTCGCCATGCAGCGCGCCGGCGTTGAAGCCATGCTTCTTCAGCGAGGTCTGCAGCATCGCCACGTCGCGCTTGCGATTGCAGAACACGATGGCGTTCTTGATGTCCTGTTCCTTGATCAGGCGGCGCAGCGCCTCGCCCTTGTCCGCTTGCGCCATGACCGCGAGGCCCTGAACGATGTTCTTGGAGGCCGAGGCCGGCACCGAGACCGTGACTTCCTTCGGGTTGCTCAGGAAGCGGTCGGCCAGGCGCTTGATCTCCGGCGGCATGGTCGCCGAGAAGAACAGGGTCTGCCGCAGCGCCGGAAGGGTGGCGACGATCCGCTCGACGTCGGGAATGAACCCCATGTCCAGCATGCGGTCGGCTTCGTCGATCACCAGGATCTTGACGTCGTTCAGCAGGATGCCGCCGCGCTCGAAATGGTCGAGCAGCCGGCCCGGCGTGGCAATCAGGACGTCGGCGCCGCGCTCCAGCGCGCGCTCCTGGTCGGGGAAGCTCACGCCGCCGATCAGCAGCGCCATGTTGAGCTTGTGGTTCTTGCCGTAGATTTCGAAGTTTTCGGCCACCTGGGCGGCCAGTTCGCGGGTCGGCTCGAGGATGAGCGAACGCGGCATGCGCGCCTTGGCGCGGCCTTCCGAGAGAATATCGATCATCGGAAGGACGAAGGAGGCGGTCTTTCCGGTGCCCGTCTGGGCGCATCCGAGGACATCGCGACCCATCAGGACGATGGGGATGGCCTTCTCCTGGATGAGGGTCGGCGTCGTGTAACCCTTGTCGGCGACTGCCTGCAGTACGGGGGCGCTCAGCCCCAAACTCTCAAAACTCATTTAATTTCCGTAGTTTAGTCCATTCTATCCGCTGGACTTTGGAGCGGTCTCATAAGGCTCGTGGATCGGGCCGGGACCGCTGGGCGGACCCCATATGATCCCTGCAGGACAGCAAGTCAATGCGGCCCGGCGCGGGGCAGACCGGCGGGAGCGTCAGGCCTTGATCTCGATTTCGACGAACACGAACTCGAAATCGTTGGGATTGATGACGTCGTGCTCGACCCCGGTCTGGCGGGAATAGGAGACACCGGCCCTGAGCGGGGCCGGCACGGTCGCCTTGCCGTCGAAGATATGCAGCTCGCCCGTCGTGATCGGCACCACGACATAGTCGTGATCGTGACGATGCCAGCCGGTGTGGCTGCCCGGCGGGAAGCGCCATTCCGTGACGATGACGCGGTCGTTCTCGGCCTGGACCGAGGGTTTGGCGAGGGGGCGTTCCGTGTGGGTCATGGGCAAATGCTAATCCCTCCCGCAGCGTTTGTAAGGTGACACGACGGCGCGCCCTGATATCGTGCATATGCACCCAATTGGAGTTCCCGTGTCCCACCCCCTTCTCACCGCCCCCATCGGCAAGAGCCTGTGGAAGCTGTCGGCCCCGACCACCGCGGTGATGATCGTCCAGACCTTCGTGGCGATCGCCGAGACCTACATCTTCGGCAAGCTGGGCACCGCGGCGCTGGCGGGCTTCGCGCTCGTCTTCCCGCTGATGATGATGATGACCATGATGGCCGCGGGCGGCATGGGCGGCGGCGTGGCGGCCGCCATGGCCCGCACCCTGGGCGCCGGCCGGACCGACGACGCCCGCGCCCTGGTGCTGCACGCGCTGGTCCTCGGTGCCGGGCTGGCGCTGCTCTTCACCCTGCTCGCCTGGACCGTCGCACCCTCTCTCTATCGGCTGCTGGGCGGCGAAGGGGCGGCGCTGGAGAAGGCGCTCGCCTACTCTCATGTGCTGTTCTCGGGCTCGCTGTTCATATGGGCCAACTTCTTCCTCTCGGCCTTGCTGCGCGGCGGCGGCGATGCCGCCACGCCCGGCCGCTACATGCTGCTCTCCTCGATCGCCCAGGTGCCGCTCTCCTACGTGCTGGCGCTCGGCATCGGCGGCTGGCAGGGCCTCGGGATGGCGGGGCCGGCGATCTCCGCCCTGCTCACCTCGGCCGTGTCGGCGATCCTGCAGGCGCGGGCCCTGTGGAGCGGCAGGCTGGGCTTCGTGCCAGCCACGACCGGCGTTTCCCTGGAGCGACGCCTGTTCTGGGACATCCTGCGCGTCGGCCTGATCGCCTCTTTCTCCGCCTTCACGGCGAACCTCACCGCCATGCTGGTCACCGGGCTGGTCGGCCGCTTCGGCATCGCCGCCCTGGCGGGCTACGGCATCGGCGTGCGACTCGAATTCATGCTGGTGCCGCTGGCGTTCGGCATCGGCTCCGGCCTCACGACGATCGTGGGTGTCGCCGCCGGCGCCAACGACTGGCGCCGTGCGGTGCACGCCGCCTGGATCGGCAGCCTGGTCGCAGGCCTCGGCATCGGCGCCTTCGGCTGGATCGTGGCACTGTTCCCCGAAGGCTGGGCCCGCCTCTTCACCGACGATCCCGACGTGGTTGCCTCGACCGTGGCCTATGTCACGCGCGTGGCGCCCTTCTACTTCGTGTTCGGCATCGGCATGACCCTGTCCTTCGCAAGCCAGGGCGCCGGCCGCATGAAGGCGCCGTTCGCCGCCGGCGTGACGCGCCTGTTCGTCGCCTCGCTGGGCGGCTGGTTCGCCGTCGAACATCTGGGCTGGGGCCTTCCCGGTGTCTACGTCGCAATCGCCGTCGGCATCGTCACCTTCGGCAGCCTGATTGCGGGCCCCCTGCTCGTGCATCCCTGGCGCGGGCGAGCGTAACACTGGCGTGATAGGGTCGCGTCCTCACCGGAGGAAGCGATGAAACGACCTTCCATCATCCACACCTGGAACCGCAACGAAGCCGATGAAGAGGCGATGGGCGCGGCCCATGCGCCGATCTGGCGTCGCATGATGGACGTCGGCGTCCACGAGGATCTCCGCCAGTCGACGGTGCTGGACTATGGCTGCAACCAGGGCGGCTTCCTGCGCATGCTGCACGATCGCCATCCCTTTCAAGCCGCGGTCGGCATCGACATCGCGCGCGAATCGGTGGCGCGCGCCGAGTTGCTGAAAGGACAACGGCCGATCGACTACAAGGTCAGCGAGAGCGCGGCCACCCTCGGCCGCTTGTTCGATTTCGCCTTCAGCCACGAAGTGCTCTACCTCCTGCCCGATCTGGCTGTGCATGCCGCCGACCTCAAGGCGGCCCTGAAGCCGGGTGGCACCTATGTCGCCGCCATGGGCTGCCACAAGGACAGCGCCGTGTGGCCGCGCTGGCGCAAGCTGATCGCCGAGACCTCGTCGATCCCGCTCTACGACCATTCCCTCGACGACGTCGCCAAGGCCTTCAGTGACGCCGGCTTCCATGTCGGCGTGCGTCCGCTCGACCTCGACGCCTTCATGCCGGTAACGGTGGGCAGCGAATATTTTCCCAAGATCGTGGACCAGCTGCGCTATTACAGCCAGGACAAGGTCCTGTTCCGCTTCGTGCGCGCGCCGTAAATTCATGTCGTCTCGACCGAAGCACCGAAGGTGCGGAGCGGAGAGACCTTCCCTCAACAACAGGCCAGCAATTCGTTGAGAGAAGGTCTCTCCGCTCCGCACTGCGCGCCAAGGTCGAGACGACAGAACATGTCGAACCTCCATCAGCCCACTCAAGGAGACCTCTTCATGGCAATGCCGGCCCTGCCGTTCGTTACCGCCTTCTATGCCGCCCTGACGGGCTTCCTGTGTGTGATCCTGTCGGTGCTGGTGATCCGCCAGCGCATGCGACGGCGCGTCAGCATCGGCGACGGCGGCGATCCCGAGATGGGCCGCATGACGCGCGTCTTCGGAAACTTCGCCGAGTATGCCGCGCTGGTGCTGGTCCTGCTGGCCCTGCTCGAAATCTGCCACGGCCCGCGTTGGCTGGTGCATGCGCTGGGCGGCTGCTTCATCGTCGGCCGCGTCGCCCATGCCTATGGGCTTGCCGGCGCAACGGGCATCAACCCCGGCAGGTCGGCCGGCATCGTCCTGACGCTTCTCACCATCCTCGTGGCGTCCGGCGCGTTGCTGGTGATCGTGGGCCGGAAGGTCTTCGCCTAACCGCGTACGCCAAGCTGCCGCAGCGAACGGTCGATCCAGAGGGCGCCGATTTTTTCCTGCACCGAGTTCTGGCGCAGGCGCTGGCGCAGGTTGTTGAAGTCGACCAGGTCGAGCCGCTGGTCCTGGTTGAAGCAGGAGAAGACCACCGTCTCCTTGCCGGTCTCGGGATCCCTGTGCAGCTGCAGGCACTGGGCGCAGATCTCCTTCATCATGCATTGCATGGGGGAGTTGATCGAGCCGAAGGCGATGTGCTCGGGCTTCAGGAACGGCTTCAGCGCGGCATGCCGTGCGAGCCGCACCGCGTTCATCATGCCGTCGGAGCCGATGGCCACGATGCGGTCGGCGGCGCTGTAGGGGATCGGCTGGTCGCCCAGCTCGCCCGACGCATACTGGCGCATCGCCTCGACGATGTTGGCGACGACCGACTTGTCCTGAAGACGGCTGATTGCGAAGCCCGGCGCCTCATCGCAGCACCAGACGACGACGTCGGCCGCGGCCTCGATCTCCTCGACCTTGTAGCGATCGATCATGCGTTTGTAGCCGGCGAAGTAGAGCACCTTGCTGCCGGCCTTGCGGAAAGCCTGCCCGATCGAGAAGAGCACGGCATTGCCGAGGCCGCCGCCCACCAGCACCACGGTCTCGCCCGGCTCGATCTCGGTCGGCGCGCCGGTCGGCCCCATCACGATCACCGGCTCTCCGGGCTTCAGCATCGCGCACAGGTCGGACGAGCCGCCCATCTCCAGTGCGATCATCGAGAGGAGTCCCTTGTCCTTGTCGACCCACGCGCCGGTCAGCGCGAGGCCTTCCATGGTGAGCAGCGTGCCTTCGGCCCGCAGCGAGTGCGCCTCGTAATTCTGCAGGCGATAGAACTGCCCGGGCTCGAAGTTCCGGGCGGCCGCCGGTGCCTCGACGATGACTTCGATGATGGTGGGTGTCAGCCGGTCGACGCGGACCACGCGGGCACGCCACGACCGGTTGGCTTCGTCGAGAATCTCCGCCGGCGTGCGCTGGGGCGGCGGCAGCGCCGTCATCGCCCGTGTCAGCACCGGATAGCCCTGCTTGGCCCCGCCCATCGCTTTCACGACATTGCCGGCGAACGAAGGATGCAGGTCGCCGAAGAACGACATGAAGCGGGCGTCGGCGTGGCGGTACATCAGCACCCGCACGTCGCCCGGCTTGCAGACACGCTCGGGCGTCACGGGATTGCCCGCCTCGTCGAGCGCGCGGAAATACTTGCCGTCGATGAAGGCATGCGTGGCGTCTTCGCGCGCCAGCACCGTATTGGGCTGCGTGCCGGCGGCGACGAGGATGGTGCGGGCCGGCAGGATCGCCTCGACCCTTGCGCCGTTCTGTTCGCCCGCGACTTTCAGCGCCCTGGCCTGCCCCGCTTCGTCGATCTCGACGGCGACGGGCGTGAGACCTTCGACGAAACGGATGTCCTCCTCGAGCGCCTTGAACACTTCCTCGTGGTTCAGCGTATAGGACGGCGAATCGATCAGGCGGCGGCGATAGACCAGAGCCACGCCGCCCCAGCCGTTGACCAGCTTCGTGATCGCCGGCTCGCAGCCCTCGTGCGCCGCGCGCTGGCGTTCGGCACGAATGGCCCGGGCGTGCGCGATGAACTCCTCGGCGATCTCGCGTTCCTCGGGCGACCAGTTCGCGCCAACCGCCGCCTCGCCGCGCTCGGCGACCAGCGTTTCGTGACGGGCCAGGAACTTCTCGACCTGCAGCGGATAGTAGGCGAGCGATTCGGTCGCGGTATCGATGGCCGTCAGGCCGCCACCGATCACCACGACCGGCAGACGGATCTGCAGGTTCGCAATGGAATCCTTCTTGGCCGCGCCCGTGAGCTGCAGCGCCATCAGGAAATCCGAGGCCGCGCGCACGCCGCGGGCCAGGCCATTGGGCAGGTCGAGCACGGTGGGTTTGCCGGCGCCGGCGCAGAGTGCGATGTGGTCGAAGCCCATGGCGAAGGCGCTCTCGACCGTCACCGTGCCGCCGAAGCGCACGCCGCCGAACATCGAGAACTGCGCGCGCCGTTCCAGCAGCAGGCGCACCATCTTCAGGTAGTTCTTGTCCCAGCGCACCGTGATGCCGTACTCGGCGACACCGCCGAACCCCGCCATCGCCCGCTCGCCGAGATTTTCGCGCAAGGTCGCGACATCCTTCACCGCGGCGAAGGGCACGCGCGAGCCGTCCATCGCGACGCCCGATTGCGTCTCGGGCAGCGGCTCAATCTTGAGCCCGTCGATGCCGACCACCGTGTGGCCGTCGTTCATCAGGTGATGCGCGAGGTTGAAACCGGCGGGGCCGAGGCCGACCACCAGCACGGTGCGCCCCGTGGAGGGGCGCGGGATCGGGCGGCGCAGGCTGAGCGGATTCCAGCGCGTCAGCAGCGAGTAGATCTCGAAGCCCCAGGGCAGGCCCAGAACGTCCTTCAGGGTGCGGGTCTCGATCTGCGGGATGTCGACCGGTTCCTGCTTCTGGTAGATGCAGGCCTTCATGCAGTCGTTGCAGATGCGGTGGCCGGTGGCCGCCACCAGCGGATTGTCGACCGCCGCCATCGCCAGCGCGCCGATGGAGAACCCCTCGCTCTTGAGCAGGTTCATTTCCGATATTTTCTCTTCGAGCGGACAACCTGCAAGCGTGACACCGAACGGCGACTTCTGGAATGCGCCGGTCTTGCGATCCCTGAGGCCGCGCGAGCAGCTGTCCTTTCCCTGGTTGTGGCACCAGATGCAGTAATTGGCGTGGTCGAGAGCCCGCACCAGATCGAAGCCCTGGTCGGTGAGGGCAAAGCCCTCGCGATGGCGCAGCATCGGCCGCGGCAGCTTCATGCGCGTGACGCCGTCGACGATCTCGGTCTCGATCGGGACGAGATGCTCGAAGTCGAGCTTGTGCGGCACCTTGAACAGCGGCCCGTCCTGGTGCCGGCGCTTGCCGTCGGGGTGATGCAGCGCCCAGGCGGCGTAGCGCACCAGCGCCTCGACCTCGGGTGTCGGCGCCTCGACCTTGAACTCAGCCCCGATCAGCTCGCGAACGGCGAGCGCGAAAGCGAGTTCCCACGCCTCCAACCCCGCATCGAATGTCACGGGAAGGTTCACGGCTCGCGTAACGTCAGGCCCGTCCAAGGCAACCGCGGCATCGGGCTTGAGGGCGCGGGTGACATAGCGCTGCACGAAGAGGCGCTTGCAGTCGTAGAGCGGCGCCAGACGCCTGTGCCGGGCACGCAGTGCGGCCGCTTCGTCGGCAACCCCGAACAGCCCCGCGACGAAATCCTCAAGAGGGCGCGCCAGCTCGATCAGCAGATTGGACTCGTCCTTGGCGGCCATGGCGTCCGGTGTGGCGCGCGCCGCCATCAGGCGGGCATGCACGTCCACGTTCGCATCCTTCAGCCACCCGACGAAGGCGGCGTCCAGACGGACCAGCCCCTCGCGATCGTAGAAGTCACTGAGGTTCGACCCGAAGGTGACCGGCGGGGCCAGCGGGGACGCAGTCATTGCGGTGTTCCGGACAGATGGATGAAAATTGTTCGTATGCGAACCGTTAAACAAGGCCGACGGCAAGCGCAAGACGACCGAACGACGCCATCCTTAGCGACATTTATGCCTGATGACGGCGCCGCCCGCTTCCCCCATGTTCCGGCCGCCATGCAGCAAGTTCCCCCCTCCGTGCGCCAGTGGCTGATCGTCGTCGCCGGCATGATCTTCTTCATGATCGTGATCGGGGCGCTGACGCGGCTGACCGAATCGGGCCTGTCGATGGTCGAATGGCGACCGGTCACCGGGTGGCTGCCGCCACTCTCCGACTCAGCCTGGCAGGCGGAGCTGCAGAAATACCTGTCCTCGCCGCAGGGGCGGCTGGTGAACCGCGACTTCACGGTGCCCGAGTTCCGCGAAATCTTCTGGCTGGAATACATCCACCGCCTGTGGGGCCGGCTGATCGGTCTCGTGTTCGCGCTGCCGCTCGCCTGGTTCTGGTGGCGCGGCGCCCTCAATGCGCACCTCAAGCCGCGCCTGTTCGGCCTGCTTGTGCTGGGCGGCCTGCAGGGTGCGCTGGGCTGGGCGATGGTGGCCTCGGGCCTCGTCGACCGCCCCGCGGTCAGCCACTATCGCCTCGCCGCCCACCTGTCCCTGGCGATCGTTCTCTACGCCTACACGGTCTGGCTGATCCTCGAGCTCACTCCCCAGGGGGTGCGCCGGAACGATCCCAAGACCCGGCGTAAATCGACGGCCCTGATCGCCTTCCTGCTGGTCGTGCTGGTGTGGGGCGCCTTCATGGCCGGCCTGCGCGCCGGCACCGCGCACGGTACATTCCCCACCATGTCGGGCTACTGGATCCCGCCCGGCCTGTTCGAGCTCTCGCCGTGGTGGATCAACCTGTTCGAGAACGGCACGACCATCCAGTTCGTCCATCGCTGGCTGGCCAAGCTCCTGGTGCTGGGTGTGCTGGTCATGGCCTGGCGTGCACCGCGCTCGGAGACGCTGGCCGCGGCGGCGATGGCCTTCCTCCAGCTCGGCCTCGGCATCGCCACGATCCTGAGCGGCGTCAGCATCCCGATCGCCACACTGCATCAGGCGGGCGCAGTGCTTCTCCTGACGGCCCTCATCGTCGTCCGCCACCGCGCGATGCCTTCTCTGCGGCATCCCGTCTCGGCTATTCTCCGGGGATGACCGGCAAGCCCGCTGCCGACCGCTCTCTCCGGAAACGCCCCGTCATCGTGGCGTCGTTTGCGATTGCCGTCGCGTCCGCAGCGGGTGTGGGCGCCTGGGTGACGCGCTCAGCGGAGGAAGCCCCCAGCACGACGTCCTCCGTGGCACAGGCCGAGCGACCGCGACCTCCGCCGCCAGCCGCGCCGGTGGAGAAGGCCGAGGCGGCCGCCGCTCCTCCTCCCCAGGCGCGGTCACCAGACACGCAACCAGACACCCCGCCCGCTGCCCCGGCGCCACCGGCGTCCCCCGGTCCCCCGGCGCCCGCCAGAACCGATCTTCTCCGCGTGCCCGCGCCCGCACCGTCTCCGACGTCGACGCCGTCTCTGATGCAGGGGCCGGGGCAGGGGCCGGCCCCGCCCCCTCCTCCCCCACCCTCGGCGCCACCGGCGCCCCGCCAGCCGATCGGTTGGACGGCCCTGCCGATCGACGCGCTGAGGAGCCAGGCCGAAGCCAACGATGTTGCCGCCATGGAAGAACTCGCACGCCGGCTGGTGCAGGGCATCGGAATGCCCAAGGACCAGCAGGCCGGCGCAGGCTGGCTGCTGCGCGCGGCCCAGGCAGGCTCCGCACAATCGGCCTTCAACGTCGCGGTGATGTACGAGCGCGGCTTCGTGCTGGAGCGCAACTCGGCGCGGGCCGTAGCCTGGTATCGCAGGGCCGTCCAAGCCGAGCTGGCGATCGCCAAGCACAACCTCGCCTTGATGCTGCGGGACGGTAAGGGCACTGCGCGCGACGGCAAGGAGGCGATCGAACTCCTGCAGTCGGCCGCGCGCCAGGGAATGTCCGCGTCGATGTTCAGCCTGGGCGACATCTACGAGCGCGGCGACGCAGCGCCGAAGGATCTGGCGATGGCGATGGCCTGGTTCGCGATCGCCGCCGAGTTCGAACGGCAGACGAACAAGGGAGCGGAGACGGCGCTGGCCAAGACCTCCGCGACCCGCGCCCAGGCGCTGCAGCGTGGGCTGACGCCGGAGGACCTGCAGAAGGCTGAACAGCTCGGGCAGGGCGAGTTCAGGCGAATCGTCGAGGCCATGCGGCAGCCGGCCAGGCCTCCGGCGCGCATCGCGCCGCCGCCGGTCGAGGTTACTGCGGCCATCCCTCCACCGGCCCCGCCGCGCGGGGGCGCCCTGCCTCCCCTGCCAGCGCCCGATCTCGATCCGCCGGACTGGCCCAAGGCCGCCAAGGACCAGGTCCGGGTCATCCAGCAGGCGCTATTCGATCTCAATTTGTTGCGCGACAAGCCCGACGGCGCGCTGGGGCCGATGACGCGCGCCGCCATCCGAACCTTCCAGCGCATCAGCGCCCAACGCGAGACCGGCGAACCCACCAAGGAAGTCTACGCGACGCTGAAGGAAGCGGTCGCGCGGCGTGAGGCTCCGCAGCCGACCAAGCCGGATATCAGGCCGGAACGGCCGGTTGCGGTTGCGGCTGCCAAGCCGCCGCGGGCCGAGGCGGCAAAGGTCGAACCGGCAAAGCCGATGACGATTGCAGCCGCCGAGCCACCCCCTGCGCCACCGAGTTCGGCCGACATTGCCCGGCTCATGCCGGCGACGCCCGAACCGCCCAAGCCGATCGAACTCGCGGCTGCAGAACCGACACTGCCGCCAAGTTCGGCCGACATCGCCCGGCTCATGCCGGCGACGCCCGAACCGCCGAAGCCGATCGAACTTGCGGCTGCAGAACCGACGCCGCCGCCCACCTCGGCCGACATCACGAGGCTCATGCCGGCACCGCCCGAACCACCCAAGCCGATCGAACTCGCGGCCGCCGAACCGACACCGCCGCCAAGCTCGGCCGACATCACGAGGCTCATGCCGGCACCGCCCGAACCGCCCAAGCCGATCGAACTCGCGGCTGCAGAACCGCCGCCGCCGCCACCAAGCTCGGCCGACATCGCCAGGCTCACGCCGGCGCCGCCCGAACCGCCCAAGCCGATCGAACTCGCGGCTGCAGAACCGCCGCCGCCGCCACCAAGCTCGGCCGACATCGCCAGGCTCATGCCGGCGCTGCCCGAACCGCCCAAGCCGATCGAACTCGCGGCTGCAGAACCGACGCCGCCGCCCACCTCGGCCGATATCGCCCGGCTCATGCCGGCGCTGCCCGAACCGCCCAAGCCGATCGAACTCGCGGCTGCAGAACCGACGGCGCCGCCCACCTCGGCCGATATCGCCCGGCTCATGCCGGCGCCGCCCGAACCACCGAAGCCGATCGAACTCGCGGCCGCCGAACCGACACCGCCGCCAAGCTCGGCCGACATCACGAGGCTCATGCCGGCACCGCCCGAACCACCCAAGCAGATCGAACTCGCGGCTGCAGAACCGCCGCCGCCGCCACCAAGCTCGGCCGACATCGCCAGGCTCATGCCGGCACCGCCTCAACCGCCGAAGCCGATCGTCATCGCTGCCACAGCGCCCCCGCCTCCCCCGCCCACCTCGGCGGACATCAGGAGGCAGATGTCATCACCTCCTGCGCCGCCAAAGCCGGTTCTGCTCGCCGCCGCGCCACCGGCCCCGCCCCCGCCCACCTCGGCTGACATCGCCAAGCAGGTTCTGGCGGCCATGCCCGCGCCGAAGCCGATCGATCTCGGAAGACAGGCTGCACCTCCGCCTCCGCCCACGTCGGCCGACATCCTGAAGGCGGCGCCCGTGGTCGTGGCAGCCGCCGCGCCCAAGCCCTTCGACATCGGACAGACGCCTCCGCCGCCGGCACCGCCGACTTCGGCCGACATCGCCCGGGCGACACCTGTCGATCCAGATGCGTGGCCGCCGGCCGCGGCGGATCAGGTGAGGCGGGTTCAGGCGCTGCTGCGCGAGATGAGATTCTACGACAGAGCGCCCGACGGCCGCATGGGCCCGGCGACACGTGCGGCGATCCGCGAATACGAGGGATTGGCCGGGCTCAAGGTCACGGGCCAGCCGAACAGGGAGCTGTTCGACTCGCTGAAGGAAATGCAGCTTCTGATGAGGCCGAAAGGCAGCTCAAACTAGGCGGCCGGCGTGCCGCCACCAGGAAGCGGGAAGAAGCGATGCCGCACACCGCGCTTCCTCGATGGATCCATAGAGGCCGAAGCAGGTGGCGCCACTGCCGCTCATCGCAACATGGGCGGCTCCGTCGCTGCACCGCAGCCGGTGGAGCACTTCGGCAACTTCGGGCCGCAGCGAGATGGCGGCGTCCGTCAGGTCGTTGCCGCGTCGCGCGAGATCGTCCGCGAATTGGCCCAGGCTCTGCCACCCCTTGCCCAGCGGCGTGGCCCGGGAGAAGCCTCCCGCCCGGGCGCCGAAGACGGCGGGCGTGGTCAGCGCGACACCTGGATTGACCAGCAGGATTGCGCAGGCCGGCAAAGCCGGTACGGGCGCCAGACGCTCGCCGATGCCCGAGGCCAGTGCCGGCCGTCCGGCGAGACACATCGGCACGTCGGCGCCGAGCGTGGCGGCAAGATCGAACAGCTCATCCGGGGGCATCGCCACTCGCCACAGGTCGACCAGGGCGAGAAGCGTCGCGGCGGCGTCGGCCGATCCACCGCCGAGTCCGGCCGCCACGGGAATGCGCTTGGTGAGACGCAGCGCGGCGCGCGGCGCGACACCGGCGCGGCCGGCCAGCAGGCGCGCCGCCCTCAGCACGAGATTGTCCGGATCACTCGCAAGCGCAGCGGCCGCAGGTCCCACGATCTCCAGCGACAGCGCCGGCGCCGGAGCGACCTCGATCTCGTCGGCGAGATCGGTAAAGGCAACCAGCGAGTCGAGCAGATGATAGCCGTCGGCGCGGCGGCCAACGACGTTCAGCCAGAGATTGACCTTGGCGCGCGCGAGCAGCACGCCCCCTGCCCTTCGATCAGCCGCCCTGCTTGGTGTCGGCGGCCTTCTCGTAAACCGTCGGCTTGTCGTTCGACGTGTTGAGACCGTTGGCGATCTTGTCCTCGATGACCGGCAAGCGATCCTTGTCGGGCTTCTGATGCAGCGCCCGCTCCCACTGGAAGCGCGCCTCGCGGCGGCGGCCGACATGCCAGTAGGCGTCGCCAAGATGATCGGTGATCGTCGAGTCGTCGCCCTTCTGCTCGGTCGCGCGCTCCAGCCACTCCACCGCCTTCTCGAACTGGCCGAGCCGGTAATAGGCCCAGCCCACGCTGTCGGTGATGGAGCCGTCGTCCGGCCGCAGCTCCGTGGCGCGCTCCAGCATTTTCATGCCTTCCTGCAGATGCAGGCCCTGGTCGATCCAGCTGTAGCCGAGATAGTTCAGGACGTAGGGCTGCTCGGGCGAGAGTTCGAGCGCCTTCTTCATGTCGGCTTCCGCCTTCGGCCAGTTCTTGGTCCGCTCGAGCACGATGCCGCGCCCGAAATAGACCTGCCAGTGCCGCTCGTCGGGCGTGCCCAGCCGCGAGATCGCCGTGTCGTAGGCGGCCACCGCTTCGGCAAAGCGATCCTTGCCGCGCAGCAGATCGGCCAGCGTGAGCGCCGCATCGATGCGATCGGGCTTCTCGGCCACCAGCGTCCGAAGGCGCGCGACGGCCTGGTCGAATTTGTCTTCCTGGGCGTCGAGTGCCGCGGTCCGCAGCCTCGCCTGCCAGTAGAGCGGCGAGTTCGGGCCGATCTTGCCGAGCGCGGCGATCGCCTTGGGAACCTGGTTGAACTGCTCGTAGAGGCCCGCGATCATCAGCCAGGCGAAATCCTGTTCCGGCTTCAGGGCCGTGGCGAGCTGATAGAAGATCAGCGCGAGGTCGGCGCGCTGGTTGCGCGGATCGGCGGACAGGATGCCGCCGATGTCGAACATGATTTCGGCGATGCCCGAGGCCGGCGTGGGCGGCTTGGGCATCGGCGCATTGGGGCCCATCAGACCGTCCATGACGACGGAGTCGCTGTAGCGCGTGCCATAGGTCTTCAGGATCTCGCGCGCTTCGGCATCCTTGCCGAGACGCCGCAGCCCTTCGGCGACCGAGATCGTGGTGCGCAGCCCGTTGCGGTCGATCGATATCGCCCGCCGGTACTTCGCTTCGGCGGCGGCCTTGTCGCCCGCCATCTCGTCGATCTGCGCCTCGATCACCAGCGACGGTGCCTCGGCGCGTTCGCCCGCCGCGGGCTTCAACCGCGCGAGGAAGGCACGGGCCGCCGAATAGTCCTTATCGCCGGCCTTCAGCCAGGCCATCACGTATTCGCGCAGCGCGCCGAGCTGGTTCTCGGTGCCGATCTTGTTGAGCTGCTGCTCGGCCGCGCGATACTCGCCCTTCTTGATGGCCTGCACCGCCATAACCAGGTTGGCGAAACCGTCGCCGGGGCGCGTCGCCAGCACGGCCGGCGCGAGCTCGGCGGCGGAATCGATGCGCCCCGCATACATGCGCAGCCGGAACACGGCATAGATCAGCTCCGGATCGAGCGGCGTCAGGGCCAGCGCCTGATCCATCTGATCGGCCGCGGCCTCGTAGTCGTGATCCTGCTCGCCGACGCGGGCCGCGAGGTAGCGCCCCTGCAGCGAGATCGGCGCCAGTCGCTGGCCGGGCTGGACCGCCGGCGGCCGGGCAGCGGGCGGCCGGGCGCCGCCGGGTTGCGGCTGGCCCTGCTGGGCCTGGCCGGGAAGAGGAAGAGCGAACAGCAGCGCTGCCGAAAGCAACGCCAAGGGGGTGCGGTTCATGCGGCTCACATGTTGGGGTAATTGGGACCGCCGCCACCTTCGGGAACGGTCCAATCGATGTTCTGCGCGGGATCCTTGATGTCGCACGTCTTGCAGTGCACGCAATTCTGCGCGTTGATCTGGAAGCGGGGCTGGCCGTTGTCGGCGGTCACCACTTCGTAGACGCCGGCCGGGCAATAGCGCTGCGCCGGCTCGGCATAGAGCGGCAGGTTCACCGCGATCGGGATCGACGGATCGCGCAGCTTGAGGTGAACCGGCTGGTCCTCCTCATGGTTGGTGTTCGAGAGGAACACCGAGGAGAGCTTGTCGAACGACAGCACGCCGTCTGGCTTGGGATACTGGATCGGCTGGAACTCGCTGGCCGGCCGCAGCGTCTCGTGGTCGGCCTTGGTGTGGCGCAGGGTCCACGGCACGCGAAGGCCGAGATCGTGCAGCCACATGTCCATGCCGCCGTACAGCGTGCCCAGCGTGGTGCCCCACCTCAGCGCCGGCTTCACGTTGCGCACCTTGTCGAGGTCCTTCCAGATCCACGACGCCCTCAGTTTCACCGGATAGGCGATCAGCTCGTCGCCGCCGGTCTTGCCGCCGGCCAGCGCCTCGAATGCAGCTTCCGCGGCAAGCATGCCGCTCTTCACCGCGTTGTGGCTGCCCTTGATGCGGGGCACGTTGACGAAGCCCGCCGAACAACCGATCAGCGCGCCGCCCGGGAAGGTGAGCTTCGGGATCGACTGCAGTCCGCCCTCGTTGATGGCGCGCGAGCCGTAGACCAGCCGCTTGCCGCCCTTGAGGTACTTGGCGACGTCGGGATGGGTCTTGAAGCGCTGGAATTCGTCGAACGGCGAAAGATAGGGGTTCTCGTAGGACAGGTGCACCACGAGGCCGATGGCGACCAGGTTGTCGCCGAAATGGTACATGAACGAGCCGCCTGAGCTGTTGGTCTCGGACAGCGGCCAACCCTGTGAATGCACGACCAGACCCTTGCGGAAGTTGGCGGCATCGACCTGCCAGAGTTCCTTGATGCCGATGCCGAACTTCTGCGGATCGACGCCGTCGCGCAGGTCGAACTTCGCCATGAGCTGCTTGGCGAGCGAGCCGCGCACGCCTTCGCCGATCAGCGTGTACTTGGCATGCAGCTCCATGCCCGGCGTGTAGCTGTCCTTGTGCTTGCCGTCCTTGCCGACGCCCATGTCGCCGGTCGCGACGCCCTTCACCGAGCCGTCCTCGTTGTAGAGCACCTCGGCGGCGGCAAAGCCCGGATAGATCTCCACGCCCAGCGCTTCGGCCTGCTGGCCAAGCCAGCGGCAGACCTCGCCGAGGCTGACGATGTAGTTGCCGTGATTGTTCATCAGTCGCGGCAGCAGGAAATTGGGGAAGCGGTAGGAACCGCCCTTGGTCAGGAACAGGAACTGGTCGTCGGTGACCTGGGTCTCCAGCGGCGCGCCCTTTTCCTTCCAGTCGGGGATCAATTCATTGAGGCCGATCGGATCGACGACCGCGCCCGACAGGATGTGGGCGCCGAGTTCGGACCCCTTCTCCAGCACGCAAACGGACACTTCGTGATTGCGCTCCGCGGCGAGCTGCTTCAGGCGGATCGCCGCCGACAGTCCGGCCGGACCGCCGCCCACGATCACCACGTCGTATTCCATCGCCTCGCGCGTCATGCTGTCTCGCCCTGCAGTTCCAATTTTCCCGATGGACGCGCGCCTGTCCGACGGCAATCCTTTGATTTAGATAGCGTGTCGGGGGCAGGATCGCCACCCGCTGAAAATGGGGTTTCCTGTGCCTGAGTTGATCGACATCGAGAGCCAGACCTTCTCTGCACGCGATTTCAGGCTGGAAAGTGGCAAGACGCTCCCCCTCCTCGAACTCGCCTACGAGACCTACGGCACCCTGTCGCAGGCCAGGGACAACGCCATCCTCGTCGTACACGGCTACACCTCGTCCCATCATGCTGCAGGCAAGAACACGCACGGCAAGCACGGGCGGGGCGTGCCCGAAGGGTCGGCCGGCTGGTTCGACGGGCTGATCGGCCCGGGCAAGGCGATCGACACCGACCGCCATTTCGTCGTCTCGGTGAACGCGCTGGGCTCGGCGCATGGCAGCTCCGGCCCCAACAGCACCGACCCCGGCACCGGCAAGCCGTATGGGCCGACCTTTCCCGAGATCACCCTGCGCGACATGGTCGCCAGCCAGAAACTGCTGGTCGGTTCGCTGGGATTGAAGAGCCTCGTGGCCGTGGTCGGACCGTCGATGGGTGGTTTCCAGTCGTTCCAGTGGGCCGCGTCCTACCCCGGCTTCATGAAGGGCATCGCCGCTTCGGTCACCTCACCGCGCGCGCCCGGCCGCCTGGGCGGCCTCGAGGCGCTCCAGCAACGTCTCGCCAGCGACCCGAACTGGAACGGCGGCTGGTACTACGAAAATGGCGGCATTGCCGGCGTGCTCGAGCAGATCCGCTACGACACGTTGCTGAACTACGGCCAGGGCGAAGCCGAAGCCAGGATCGCCGCCAAGAGCTGGGCGCAGATCTACGACGGCCATTCGCTGGTCACCCTGCGGCGCGCGATCGACGGGTTCGACGTCACCCAGCAGTACGATCAGCTCAAGCAGACCAAGGTCCTCTACGTCATCTCCAAGACCGACAAATTGTTCGATCTCATCGACTGCGCCGCCTACGCGCTCGACATGCGCAAGGCCGGGGTCGACCTTACCTATGTCGAAATGCCGTCGGACAAGGGACACATGGCCAGCCATGCCGACGCCGCGATGTGGGCCCCGATCCTGGGCGCCTTCATAAAAGGCCTCGCATGACCGAGGCGGCGTTCGCTTCGCAGGACGCCGCCGCGCTGCTGCGCTGGTATGTCGACCACGGACTCGACGAGACGATCGGCGAGGACGCGATCGATCGATTCGCCGTGCCGCCGCCGGCCGCTGTCGTCGCCGATTCCGCCCCGTCGACTTCCACCGCGCCCACGCCGATCCGGACGCCGGCCGCGCCTGCCGTCGTGCGGGCGCCCGTGCCGCTCGAATCGCCGCAACTCGCGGAGGATGCGCGCGAGCTGGCGCGCCGGGCCACGACGATCGCCGAACTCGAAGAGGCCGTCCGCGCCTTCGAAGGCTGCGCGCTGAAGCGTACCGCCAAGAACACCGTCTTCGCCGACGGCATCGCCGGCGCCCCGGTGATGATCGTCGGTGAAGCGCCGGGTGCCGACGAGGACCGGCTCGGCAAGCCGTTCGTGGGCGTGAGCGGCCAGCTCATGGACCGCATGTTCGCAGCCATCGGCATGAGCCGCGAGCGCGACCTCTACATCACCAACATCCTGTTCTGGCGCCCGCCCGGCAACCGCACGCCGACCCTCTCGGAACAGGCGATCTGCCTGGCCTTCACCCGCCGCCACATCGAACTCGCCAAGCCGAAGATCGTGGTACTGGCCGGCGGCACGGCGGTGAAGGCCGTGCTGAACACGACCGAGGGCATCACCCGCCTGCGCGGCAAGTGGACGACGCTCACTCTCGACGACGGCAACGAAGTCCCGGCCCTCCCGACCTTCCACCCCGCCTATCTTCTGCGCACGCCCGCCAGCAAACGCCAGAGCTGGGCCGACCTGCTGTCGCTCGACAAGCAATTGAAGGACCTCGGCGTTCGTTAGATAGCGCCACATCGGTCGCACTTCAGCCGATGCCGACTTCGCGACGAAATATCGTCGAGCGTCGTCACACATTCGCTAGACTGCCTTGATAGGCGTCGAATCGACGCCACAATTCCAATCGCTGCGCGTCTGCAATCAGAGGCGTCAATTTTTGGTTTCGGCCACAGGCGTCTCGTCCATGACCGCATACACATAGTCACAGCCTCCACCTCAGAGGCTTCTTAAGCGCTCGTTATCAGGAAAACGGCAGGTCCGTACTGAATCTCGGATCGGAAACAAGCCCATCCGCGCAATGATCATTGTCTTCGTAGGCTTCATTGAAGTCATGTGGCACCTGAGCAATGATTGTAAGGCGCGCAACGTTATCGACGTCGAAAATTTGTCTTTTTGGCGCATGTTCGCGGCTGATCTGAAAGGCTGGATTTCTCCAATCCCAATTCAGCAGTGCCGGTTTAGAAGCTTTATACTCGGCTGCTACGTGATAAATAACCTTTGCGGCCGTGGTCACGTAGCCTCCGTCGGGCGTGTTCGCCAAACCAAAATACGCCTCGAACCAGTTGTAACGACCGTCAAGCATAAACGAGGCGTAAACGCGTGGGATGCCTTTCCGCGGATTCATTCGCAAGGCATAGTTGTGAATACTTCCGTTTCGCGGCGTGTGTACTTCGCTCGATAGCGAAACGTGAGAATCCGGCTCGAACCAGCGTCTCGCAATAGAATATGCAGGGTAGACACCTTGAAGCGGTGGAGTGGTGGAGACGGGTGGTAAAGTCTTGGGAGGAGCGGGAATTTTTGCTGGGTCGGGCGCGGGCATCGACACCTCCTAGTGAGTGGGTTTTTCTGCAGATCAGCCATAGCTTTGGCCGGAGGAAGGTCCCGGTCATCTTGCTTTGGCGATGTCCAAGCAAATAGAAGGTTAGGTTCTCGCCAATATCCTTGCAACCAGAGAGTGTTAGAATATTTACTCGTAGCGTCACCTCACGCCGCGTAGGCGCTATGAGCACCGATTCGACATAACCACTCAGTACGACCAGCTCAAGCAGACCAAGATCGTGGTACTGGCCGGCGGCACGGCGGTGAAGGCCGTGCTGAACACGACCGAGGGCATCACCCGCCTGCGCGGCAAGTGGACGACGCTCACTCTCGACGACGGCAGCGAAGTCCCGGCCCTCCCGACCTTCCACCCCGCCTATCTTCTGCGCACGCCCGCCAGCAAACGCCAGAGCTGGGCCGACCTGCTGTCGCTCGACAAGCGGTTGAAGGAACTGGGCGTTCGCTGAAGCGGGTATCCGTTGGGTCGCGCAATCAGCCGACGCCGACTTCCCGACAAAGATTGGCTCCAACTCGCCAACTGCTCTTCGACACAGAAATGCCCGCCATCTCGACCGAAGCCAAGCGCAGCGAGGCGAAGTGGAGAGATCTTGTCTTCACGATTTGCCAGCCTTTTGGAGAAGCAAGGTCTATTGGCGCGTCAACGGTCGCGACGACACCTGATTCAGGAGCCGCCTCCCCCGATTCGTTTGTTTCGTTTATTTCGTTTGTTTCGTTTATCCCGTCAGGACTTCGCTTTTTCAACGGCCTGCTAAAGCTTCTTCCTCAGGAAGAACTTCTGATATCCCTCCGGGAAGTCGTCGAGCGTGGCGAAGACCTCGTAGCCGCGCTTCTCGTAGAACGGGCGGGCCTGCCAGGTATGGGTGTCGAGATGCGCGGAATGACAGCCGCGTTTGCGGGCATAGTCCTCGGCGGCATCCATCAGGCGGGTGGCATGACCTTGACCACGCAGCGCCTCGTCGACCCACAGGGTCGAGACGAACAGCCAGTCCGACCAGACGTAGCCCAGCAGGCCGCCCAGGGTTTCGCCCTTCTCGCCCTTCAGGAAAATCTTGCAGGGATAGTAGTCGGACCTGCCCGTCCGGCTCGCATTGAACATCGCCAGACGCTCGCCCACGTAACCCGCCGCGCGCGCATTGTCGGGGTCGAAGACGAGTTCGATCTTTTCCATTTCAGCGCCCGACCACCTCAGCGCGTCCCGGCGCGCTGGCGGACCAGAGCCAGCACGCTGCGGCCGATCGGCATGTCGACGCCGACCCACTCCGACATCTCGACGACGGCGCCCAGCAGCGCCTCGATCTCGAGCGGCCGACCACGTTCGAGGTCCTGCAGCATCGAGGTCTTGTGGGCGCCCACTTCGGCACCGCCGGCAATGCGCTTGTCGACGTTAATGGCGAACTTCACGCCGAGCTTCTCGGCGACGGCCTGGCCCTCGAGCATCAGGGCGCGGCAGACGGCGTGCGTGCCCGGATCGCCGATGACCTTGTCGAGCGTGGCACCGGTCAGCGCGCTGATCGGATTGAACGCCATGTTGCCCCAGAGCTTGATCCACAACTCGTCGCGTATGCGCGGTCGCACCGGCGCCTTGAGCCCGGCCTTGATCAGGAGTTCCGAGAGCTTCGATGCGCGCTCGCTGCGGCTGCCGTCCGGTTCGCCCAGGGTGAAACGGTCGCCGTAGGTGTGCTCGATGACACCCGGCTCGACGACGTCGGCCGCCGGATAGACGATGCTGCCCAGCACCTGCGACGGCGGCAGCGCGGCGGTGAGTTCGCCGCCGGGATCGACCGACTCGATGCGCTTGCCCTCGAACGCGCCGCCGAGCTTATAGGTGTACCACCAGGGCACGCCGTTGATGGCCGCCACGATGGTGGTGTTCGGTCCGATCAGCGGCGCGAGCTGGGCCATCGCCGGCAGCAGCGAATGCGCCTTCAAGGTCAGCACCAGATAATCCTGCGGGCCGACTTCCCTGGGGTCGGTGGCGACGCGGGGTTTCGTCACCGTCTCCTGGCCCTCGCTGCGCAGGACCAGCCCCCTGGTGCGCAGCGCCTCGCCATGAGGGCCGCGCGCCACGACGGTGACGGGCGTGCCGGCCAGTTCGAGTTTGGCCGCCATCAGGCCGCCGATCGCACCGGCGCCGAAAACGCAGATCGATGTCACGGCGCGATCCTCAGGCCTTCGCCTCGCCGAGACCCAGCTTCGCGGCCAGGCCGATGCGCTGCAGCTTGCCCGTGGCGCCCTTCGGGATCTCGCTCACGAACACGACCTTGCGCGGCACCTTGAAGTCCGCGGCATGCTTGGCCACGAAGTCGCGCAACTCGCGTTCCGTTGCCTCCCGGCCCGCCCGCAGGACGACGACCGCGCCGACATCCTCGCCCAGCATGGGATGCGGGATCGCGAAGGTCACGCACTGCTCGACCGCCGGATGGTCCATCAGGATCGTATCGACCTCGATCGGGCTGATCTTCTCGCCGCCGCGGTTGATGATCTCCTTGAGACGCCCCGTCAGGAACAGGTAGCCGTCCTCGTCGAAGCGGCCCTGGTCGCCGGTGCGGAACCAGCCCTCGGCGAACGCCTTCAGGTTGGCATCGGGATTGTTGTCGTAGCCCGCCGTCACGTTCGGCCCCTGGATCACGACCTCGCCGATCGTGCCCTGCGCCAGGAAGTGGCCGGCCTCGTCCATGATGGCGATCTTCGGTCCCGCCGGCAGGCCGACGGCGCCCGGCTTGCGCTTGCCCGGGGGCAGCGCGTTGGACGCCATCTGATGGCTGGCCTCGGTCATGCCGTAGGCCTCGATCACCGGACAGGCGAAGGCGGCCTCGAGCTCGAGCATGACCTGCGGCGGCAACGAGGCCGACGAGGAGCGGATGAACCGGAGCCTGGCGGCCTTCGCCGCGTCGGCATGGCTGCGCAGGCGCGCGAGGATCGCCTGGTGCATGGTCGGCACGGCCGTGTACCAGGTGGGCTTCACCTCTTCGAGCTGGGCGAAGAAGCGCAGCACGTTGAAGCCCGGCGTGCACGACACCGCCGCGCCGGCGCCGAGCGACGAGAGCGTCGCGGCGATCAGCCCGTGGATGTGGAACAGCGGCATGATGTTCATGCAGCGATCCCCCGGCGCCAGCGCCAGCGACTGCGCGATGTGACGCCCCGAGGCGGCGAGGTTGGCCGTCGACAGCGGCACGATCTTGGGCCGCGCCGTCGTGCCCGAGGTGTGCAGGACCAGCGCGATCTCTCCGTCGACCGACGTGCCCGGCCTGGCGGCGGGCGCGGGCTTCAGCTTCGAGACATCGAGGGTGAAGCTGCCGGCCGGCCCGTCGCCGGTCGGGATCAGCTCGATGATCGGCACGCCGACCTTCTCCGCCATCCCGCGCACCGGGCTGTCCATGCCCAGCTGCACGATCACGGCCTTGGGCTTCAGGTCGTCGAGATAGAACTCGAACTCGTCGGCGCGATAGGCCGGGTTGAGCGGCGCCGAGCTGGTGCCCGAGGCAATGGCGATGAACGAGGACGCCATCTCCGGCCCGTTGGGCGCGACCATGGCGACCCGGTCGCCGCGGCCGATGCCCACGGCGTTGAGCGCGGCCAGCGTATCGTCGGTCAGTTTCTTCAGGTCGCCATAGGTGAGCCACGGCCGGCCCGGCGCGCCGATCGCGGGCGCGTCGGGCTTGCCCGCCGAGGTGACGTCGTAAACGGTCTTGATCATCGTGATACCCTCAGGCCGCTGCCTTCTCGTCGGCGATGATGCGATCGTAGGCCGGCAAGGTGAGGAACTCGTAGAACTGCGGCTGCTCGACCAGGTCGATCATGAGCTGGGCGGCGTCCTCGTAGCGGCCCTTGGCATAGGCTTCCTCTCCGATCTGCGCCTTCACCTTGTCGTTCTCCTCGCGCACGATCTGGCGGACGAGTTCCTTGGTGACGGCGCGGCCGTCGTCGAGCTTCTGGTTGTGGCGCACCCACTGCCAGACCTGCGCGCGGCTGATCTCGGCGGTCGCGGCGTCTTCCATCAGGTTGAACAGCGGCACGCAGCCGATGCCGCGCAGCCAGGCTTCGACATAGCCGATGCCGACGGCCACGTTCTGGCGCAGGCCCGCCTCGGTCTTCGGCCCGGTCGGAATCTGGATCAGGTCGGCGGCCGTGACGTGCACGTCCTGGCGCTTGCGCGCGATCTGGTTGGCCTCCTTCATCACCGCGTCGAACTCGCCCTTGGCGATCGGCACCAGGCCGGGATGGGCGACCCAGGTGCCGTCATGGCCGTCGCCGGCCTCGCGCTTCTTGTCGGCATGGACGCGGCCCATCGCCTCGTCGTTGGCCTTGGGATCGTTCTTGATCGGGATCTGCGCCGCCATGCCGCCCATCGCGTGCACTTCGCGGCGGTGACAGGTCTTGATCACGAGCTGGCTGTAGGAGCGCAGGAAGTGCGAGGTCATGCCGACCTGGCCGCGATCGGGCAGCACCGCCCATTCCTGCTCGCGGAACTTCTTGATGAAGGAGAAGATGTAGTCCCAGCGGCCGCAGTTGAGGCCGGCCGAATGGTCCTTCAGCTCCCACAGGATCTCGTCCATTTCGAAGGTGGCGAGGATGGTCTCGATCAGCACGGTGGCCTTGATCGACTTCTGCGGCACGCCCAGCGCGTCCTGCGCCGCGACGAACACGTCGTTCCACAGCCGCGCCTCGAGATGGCTCTCCAGCTTGGGCAGATAGAAGTACGGACCGGTGCCGCGCGACAGCGCTTCCCTGGCGTTGTGGAAGAAGTAGAGGCCGAAATCGAACAGCGATCCCGACATCGGCTTGCCGTCGACCGTCATGTGCCGCTCGAGCAGGTGCCAGCCGCGCGGACGCACGAACAGCGTCGCGATCGTGTCGTTCAGCTTGTAGGCCTTGCCGCTGTTGGGATCGACATAGTCGATCTCCCGGCGCACCGCGTCGGCCAGATTGTACTGGCCCTCGACCATGTTGGCCCAGGTCGGCGTCGAGGCGTCTTCGAAGTCGGCCATGAAGACGTTGGCGCCGCAGTTCAGCGCGTTGATGATCATCTTGCGGTCGACCGGCCCGGTGATCTCGACGCGGCGGTCGAGGATGTCCTTGGGCAGCGGCGCGACCGTCCAGTCGCTCTCGCGGATCTTGGCGGTTTCCGGCAGGAAGTCCGGCTTCTCGCCGGCGTCGAGGCGCTTCTGGCGCTCGCCGCGCAGGGCCAGAAGCTCCTCGCGACGGGCGTTGAACTTGCGCTGCAGGTCGGCAACGAAGGCGACTGCCTCTTTGGTGAGCACTTTTTCGAAGCCGGGCTTGAGGGCACCGTCGATCGTCACACCCGCAGGAAGGTCCAAAGCCGCCATCGTCGTTCCCCTCGAAATTCTTTCGGATTCAGTCGAAAGGGCGATTTACCGCCTTGAGGCCATACCCGGCAAGGCGCTACGAGAAGTCATGGACGCCGCTTTCGTCGTGGACTGGCTGAATCTGCTGCTGCGCTGGGCCCACATGATCGTGGGCATCGCCTGGATCGGCGCCTCTTTCTATTTCATCTGGCTCGACAACCACCTGCACAAGCCGCTCGACCCCGCCGACGCCGCCAAGGGCATCGGCGGCGAGGTCTGGGCGGTCCATGGCGGCGGGTTCTACACGGCCAAGAAATTCACCGTGGCGCCGGAGCGCCTGCCGCCCGAGCTGCACTGGTTCAAGTGGGAAGCCTACACGACCCTGGTCACCGGCTTCTTCCTGCTCTGCCTGGTCTATTACTACGGTGCCGAGGTCGCGCTGATCGATCCCTCGGTCATGCCGCTGACGCGACCGCAGGCCATCGCCATCGGCCTGGGCTTCCTGGTGCTGGGCTGGCTGGTCTACGACTGGCTGTGCCGGTCGACGCTGGGCCAGGACGATGCCGTGCTGGGCGGTCTCATCTTCCTCTACTGCGTCGGCACAGCCTGGGCGCTCTGCCACATCTTCTCGGGGCGCGGCGCCTACATCCATTTCGGCGCCATGCTGGGCACCATCATGGTGCTGAACGTCTACTTCGTGATCATCCCGGGCCAGCGCGAGCTGGTGAAGGCCAAGGAAGAAGGCCGCATCCCCGATCCGATACATGGACTGCGGGGCCGCCAGCGCTCGGTGCACAACACCTATTTCACCCTGCCGGTGCTGTTCACGATGATCAGCAACCACTATGCCGGCCTCTACGGTCACGAGTGGAACTGGGTGCTGCTGCTGACGATCTCGATCGCCGGCGCCCTGATCCGCGTCTGGTTCGTGCAGCGCCACAAGGGCAACGCCAATCCGCTGGTCCTCGCCGTCGGCTTCGTCTTCCTGGCCTTCACGGCGCTGCTGGCCCTGCCCCGGCCAAGCGCCGACGGCGGCGGTCCGGTGCCGTTCGAGCAGGTGCAGCCCATCATCCAGGCGCGCTGCACACCGTGTCATGCCGCCAGGCCGACGCAGGAAGGCTTCCTGGCGCCGCCCAAGGGACTTCTGCTGGAGACGCCGTCACAAATTCGCGCCATGGCTGCCGCCATCAACCAGCAGGCCGCCGCGACACGTGTCATGCCGCCCGGAAACATGACGAACATCACCGACGCCGAGCGCCGCATGATTGCGCGCTGGTTCAAAGGCGGCGCACAATAGGGCATGAACCTCCGCACCCGCGGCTTGCCGTGGCGCCGTCTCCTGACGGCGGCGCTGGCGGCGGTCGCGATCTTCCTCTTCTGGGCTCAAACGTCCGAACGCGGCCAGCGCGAGGCCGCGCGCGGCGCCACGATCTCTGCAGAGGCGCGCGAGGCGGGACAGGGCTGGGGCGCGAGCGTGGGCTTCGCCGACCAGCGCCGCCTCGACGACCACTACCAGAAACATGGAGCCGAGTTCGGCCGCATCAACAAGCTGGACTATCTCCGCCAGGCCCAGCTCCTGCGCGATGCCAGGGCGGGCGGCCCGATCCTCGAGACCGTGCGGCGCGACGGCGTCGTGACGCGCTTCGATCGCGACACCGGCGCCTTCATCGCCTTCAATCCAGACGGTGTCATACGCACCTTCTTCAAACCCAACGACGGCGAGCGTTACTATCGCCGGCAATCCGAACGAGGAAACGGTTGAATCCATCACCACCCCCCGGCCCGCCCAACGTCGCCGACCTGCAGGAGCTGATCGACCAGTGGACGACTTTCGCTGGCGGACTCGAGCGCGAGGACTACACGTTCGATCTCGACAACTGGCTGAACGACGTCGACGTGCGCGAGCTGATTCTCGAGGCGCTGCCGATGTTCAGCCGCGAAGAGATGGGCGACCACGCGTTGAAGCTCGACGAGGCCGACCGTGTGTTCATGGCGGCAACGCGCGACTTCAAGCGCTGCGTCTGGGGCGGTGGCACCGCCCGCAAGGAGAAATGGACCGCGCAAAAGAACTGGTGGTACTTCCGCACACCGGCCCGCTCCAACGCCCAGCTTGAAGACGAGCTCGCCACGGTCCGATAAGACGATGCCATGAGCACGCCGAAAATTCTGGTCGAGGCCCAGGGGCCGGTAACGACCATCACCATCAACCGGCCGCAGGCCAGGAACGCCCTCGACAACGAGGCCGCGCGCGGGCTGGCCGATGCACTCCGCGCCTTCGAGGCCGATGGCGAGGCCCGCGTTGCCGTGCTGACCGGCGCGGGCGGCGCCTTCTGTGCCGGCGCCGACCTCAAGGAGCTGGGCTCCGGCACGGACTATTTCCCGTGGGCCGGCAGCGACGACGGCCCGCTGCGCGCACCTCTGTCCAAGCCGGTGATCGCCGCCGTCGAGGGCCATGCCTGTGCCGGCGGACTGGGCGTCGCGCTGTTCTGCGACATCCGCATCGTCGACGACACGGCGACGTTCGGCGTCTTCTCGCGGCGCTGGGGCGTGCCGATGAGCGACGGCACGACCGTGCGCCTGCCGCGCGTGATCGGCCAGGGTCGCGCCATGGACATGCTGCTGACCGGTCGCGCCGTCGGCGCCGACGAGGCGATCATGATGGGGCTGGCCACGCGCAAGGTGGCACGCGGCACGACGCGCGCCGAGGCCGAGGCGCTGGCCCGCCAGATCGCGGGCTTCCCGCCGGTCGCCATGACGTCGGACCGCCAGTCCACCTACGAGAGTTTCGACCGCGACCAGGCATCGGCGATCCGGCGCGAAATGGAATTGTCGCTGGAAGCACGGCGGCAGGAATCGCAGGGCGGTGCCGCACGCTTCGCCAAAGGCGAAGGCCGCCACGGCGCCTTCAGGAAATAGAGTTCAAGAAGTAATCCGAGAGGTAGGGATATGCGGGCGCTGGTTTGTCATGCCTATGGTCCGATCGACGGCCTGAAGATCGAAGACGTTCCGCAGCCCGTGCCGAAGGCCGGCGAGGTGCTGGTGCGGGTGCGCGCCGCGGGCGTGAGCTTCGCCGCCATGCTGGGCGTTCAGGGCAAGCACCAGAACAAGCCCGCCCTGCCCTACGTGCCGGGCAACGAGCTGGCCGGCCATGTCGTGGCGCTGGGTGACGGCGTCACCAACGTGGCCGTCGGCGACCGAGTCGCGACGGGCGTCAGCCAGGGGGCCTTCGCCGAGTACGCCACGGCCACGGCCGCCAACCTCGTGCAGATTCCCGAGATCATGCCCTATGCCGAGGCGACCAACTTCCCGACGCTCTACCCCACGGCCTACGGCGCCCTGAAATGGAAGGCCGACCTGCAGCCCGGCGAAGTGCTGCTGGTGCACGGCGCGGGCGGCGGCTCGGGCCTCACCGCCATCGAAGTCGGCAAGGCGATGGGTGCCGTGGTGATCGCCAGCGCCGGCGGGGCCGACAAGCTCGCAGCGGCCCGCAAGGCCGGCGCCGATCATCTGATCGACTATCGTGCCGAGGACCTGCGCACCAGGGTCCTCGACCTGACCGGCGGGCGCGGCGCCGACGTGATCTACGATCCGGTCGGTGGATCGGCCTTCGAGGCCTCGCTGCGCTGTGTGGCTCCCGAAGGACGCCTGATCCCGATGGGCTTTGCCAGCGGCGTCGTTCCGCAGATCCCGGCCAACATCCTGCTCGTCAAGAATGTGACGGTGATCGGCTTCTACTACGGCTACTGGAATGGCTGGGGCGGCAAGGGAACGCCGTCGCCGAAGGAAGCGGCGGCACTCGCCCGGCGCCGCGCCATGGTGGCCGCGGCGCAGAAAGACCTCATGCAGTGGTTCACCGAGGGCAAGCTCCAGGCCACGGTGGCCGCGACCTTCGATCTCGCAGACTGGATGAAGGGCTTTCGCCTGATCGAGGAGCGCACTGTGGTCGGCAAGGCCGTGCTGGTTCCCTGACGCGGGCGCGCTTGCCGGCGCGGCAAACATTCCGGCATATTTCGTTCGCATGCCGGTCCAATGGACGATCTCCAGGCCGCACCGAATCGTGATAGCCGTCGCGCGCGATGAGCTGTGACTCGAGGATATCGAAAACTATCTCGACGGGGTGGCGATCGCCGACGCGCTGGCCTATCGCAAAATCTTCGACACGACGCACGCCACGGTGATGCTGAGCGACGCTGATACGATGGCGCTCGGCGCCCGCATCCGCGCCTATCTGCAGGTGGCCAGGCTCGGCCCCCTCGCCATCGTCGCGGTCACGGATAGCGCCTACCAGCAGGCCCGCCTGTTCGAGGTGCTGGCCGAAGGCGACCGGCCGGTGAAGATCTTCCGCGAACTCCATCTGGCCCGCGAGTGGCTGGACGCGTTCGACCAAGCCTCCTGACATTCCTGTCATCGCGGGCGGGGTAACCCCCGCCCTGGAGCGCAGCGAAGGATCTCGCATTCGCCAGGGAGTCCGCTCGTCGGCCGGTCAGGTCCTTCGCTTCGCTCCGGACGACAATTTACGCCGGCCACACCTTGGGAAAGGTCTCGCACGCCATGCGGTCGCCCGGCGTCAGCCCGTGGCCTTCGATGGGTGGCGAGATCTGGCCGGCACGCGCGCCGTAGCGGGCGTCGTCGCCGCACCAGCGCGTCGCCCAGGCGCGGCGGCGACGCGAGGTCGAGCGGTTGCCCGACGCGCCGTGCACGGTGAGAGCGTGGAAGGCGATGACGTCGCCCGGCGCCATGTCCCAGGCGAGAAATTCATGCTCACCTCGTTCGGCATCGAGATCGGGCAGCGGCTCGAAGCGGCTGTCCTGGACCTGCAGGTCGACACCGCCCTGCTTGAAGAATTTCGGCTGGAACCAGCGGCCCCAGCGGTGCGAGCCCTTCACATATTCGACGCAGGTCTCGCGATCGACGGCATCGAGTGGCGTCCACAGCGAGATCACCTGCGCACCGTCGATCGGATAATAGGGCTGGTCGTGATGCCAGGGCGTGCGCTCCTGCGTGCCCGGCTCCTTGACCAGGAGATGGTCGTGATAATAGACGACCTCCTTCGAGCCCATGAGACGCGCCACGATCTCGCGCGCGGGCGATTGGTAGACGAAGGCGCGCGCTGCGGCGTGACGCTGCCACAGCTGGAAGTCGACGAAGAAGAGACCGGGCCCGCCCTGCGGCGTGTTGATGCGCACCATCGGCCCCGGGTTCGCCATGTCGTCGTCGACCGCCGCGCGCAGGCGCTCGATCCACTCGATGGGAACGGCGTTGCGCAGGCAGACGGCGCCCTCTTCATGGTAGCGGGCAATCTCGGACTGAGTGGGCATCGGCATGATCAGATCTCTCCAAAATCTCCGCCGCGGCCCTTGCCGGCGGCGAAGCGCGCCGCGCCGTCGCGTGATTCGGCCTGCAGCGCCGGCATGCCGTGGCGGGCTTCGTTGACGAGGGCCGCGGGAACGTCGAGCGCCCACTGGTCGTACGAAGACTGCCGGTCGGAGCGCAGGCAGGTCTGCGGAAATCGCGCCAGCAGCTCGGCCAGCGCCTTCGCCTCGGCCAGCGCCTGCCCTTCCGGCACCAGCCGGTTGGCCAGTCCCCAGTCGAACGCTTCGCGGGCGCCGACCTCGCGGCCGGTCAGGATCATGTCGAGGGCGCGGCTGTGACCGATGAGGCGCGGCAGGCGCACCGTGCCGCCATCGATCAACGGCACGCCCCAGCGCCGGCAGAACACACCGAACTTCGCACTCTCGGACGCCACGCGCAGGTCGCACCACAAGGCCAGTTCCAGTCCGCCCGCCACGGCGTAGCCCTCGACCGCGGCGATCACCGGCTTGGAGAGGAGATGACGCGTCGGCCCCATCGGCCCCGGACCGGCGGGATCGTGCCGGGCCAAACCCTCGTGCCCGGCGGCAACCTTGAGGTCGTAGCCGGCGCAGAACGACCCGCCGCGACCGGTCAGGATGGCGACCGATTGACCGTCATCGGCATCGAAGGTCAGGAAGGCTTCGCGCAGGAGGGTGGCGGTCTCGGGATCGACGGCGTTGCGGGCCTCCGCGAAGCGGTCGATCGAAACGATCGTCGTCGCCCCCGCCGTCTCGACCGCGACCTTGGCCACCTCAGCTTCCCTGGAGCATACGCAACGGTGTGTAGATCAACGCCGTTTCGCCCTTCTGGTTCTTTACGAGGTTGGTGGTCCGCACCAGCGCGCGCGAGGGATCCTTGGAGGTCGGCTTGATTTCGGTGATCTCGATCTCGACGTGGATCGTGTCGTTCACGTAGGTCGGCCCCTTGATGTCGAAGCCCATCGAGAGGAAGGCCAGGCCCGAACCCTGCAGGGTCGTCGGGATCACCAGCCCTTCCGCCATGCAATAGACCAGCGCGCCCGGCACGGGATGACCGCCGCGCATGGGCGCATGCTCGCGGATGTATTCCTTGTTGGTGAACAGCTCCTCGGAAAAGCCGCAAAGGGTCACGAAGCTGAGGAGATCGGACTCGAAGAGGGTCCGACCATAGGTGACGAATTTGTCGCCGACCGCGAGGTCGCGCCAGTTCCAACCTTCACCGAGCTGTTTCATGGGGCCGCTCCGTCAGTGGGCGTGGGCGGGATGTGCGCCTTCGCGCAACTTGTATAGCCTGCTGCAGTAGGGACACTCGACGTGTCCTTCCGTGCCCAGGTTGAGGTAGACTTTGGGATGGCCCAACGCGCCGCCACCGCCATCGCAGGCGACGCGGTCAGTATCGACAAAGATGACTTCAAACGGCTCTGTCACGATCCCACTCCTGTTTCGCCGGCGAATGATAGCGGCCTTGGCCGCCGCGGTCATGCTCTCCGCCTGCGCTCCGACGGTCGTTCCGGCGGGCGGCGCGGTGCAGACGCCGCGGCTGACCGACGACCGTTATGTCGCGGCCGACGGGACTTCGCTACCGCTGTCGGTGTGGCCTGCGGCAAACGGTACCGCCACGGCGGTCATCCTGGCCCTGCACGGCTTCGGCGACTATCGCCAGGCGTGGGAGGACCCGGCCGGAAGCTGGTCGAACGCCGGCATCACCACCTATGCCTATGACCAGCGCGGCTTCGGCGGCAGTCCGACCCGCGGCCGCTGGCCGGGCACCGCCACCCTGGTCGACGATGCCAGGACGGTCGCGGCCCTGGTGCGCGCCCGCCATCCCGGCGTGCCGTTCTATCTGGCCGGCGAAAGCATGGGCGGCGCGGTGGTGCTGGTGGCAGCCGATCGCGGGACCGAATCGGAGGGGCTGATCCTGTCGGCGGCGGCGGTCCGCTCGCGCGACACGTTCGGACCGCTGGCCAGCGCCGGCCTGTGGTTCTTCGCCCACACCATTCCCTGGATGCCGGCAGGCCCGACCTCGATCGACTACATGCCGACCGACAATCCCAAGACCATCGACAAGCTGCGCAACGACCCGATGATGCTGCGGCAGCCGCGCCTCGACATGGCCTATGGGCTGGTCGACCTGATGGATGACGCGCGCGCGTCCGCTGCCCGCGTGAAGGAGCCCTATCTCATGATGTACGGGCTGGGCGATCGCATCGTGCCCCAGGCTACGGTGAAGGCGGCGATCGAGATCATGCCGCCCCGCGCCGATTCCAAGCTCGCCTTCTACAAGAACGGCTATCACCTGCTGATGCGCGACAAGGCAGGCCCGGCGGTGACGGCCGATGTCGTGGTCTGGATCTCCGACCACGAAGCCAGGCTGCCGTCAGGCGCCGAAGCATCCCAGTCCCAGCCCGAGATGACGAGCCTCTGGGGGTCCAAGCGAGGCCGCCAGGCCCGCGCTACGCACCACAGCGAATGATGACCGAAGCCGCACCGCGCACCGCTGTCATGTCGCCGCGCGTCGGCATGTTTTCCATCTTCAGCGTCGTGTAATCGCCGTTGGTGCGATTGCACATCGCGACCGCACGGGTCTGGCAGGCGCCGGGTTCCTTGCAGCTGATCGCGATGGCGGGTTTGCCGTCGGTCCACGTCACCTGCGTTGCATTGGTCTCCGTCCGGGGGTCTTCGCCGGGCGTGCTCTTCGCCATGCCGCAGGCCGCGACCAGACCTACGATGCCCATCACGAACATCCGCTGCACCGTCGATCGCGTCGTCATTGGCTCTCCCCTTCGCCCCTGCACGAAAAGGGCAAACAACAGTACATCGCGGCGACGGACAGGTGCAAGGTCGCGCGATTCATGGCCTAGTGCGCGACATGAAAACGCGCCTCGTGACTTTGGTATCGTGCGCCGTCGCCGGACTGGTGCTGGTCCCCGCTGCGGTGCGCGCCCAGCAGACGAACGAGCAGCTGGCTGCACGCTGCGCCGAACTCGGAGCACTTTACGACCGCTACAATACACGACGCGGCGAAGGCTCGGGCGGTCCCAACATGGCTCGTCTCGGGGCCGGTATCGATTGCCAGAAGGGCCGATACCAGCAGGGCATCACGGCGCTGGAGGAACTCCTCCAGCGCACCCGGATATCCTATCCGCCGGCTGGCTGAGGGCTACTTGCCCTTCAGCTTGAACTCGCGCCACAGCACGATGCCGGTGGCATTGTCGAGGGCAAGGCCGTCGAGTTGCTTCTTGAATTCGATTGCCGTCGGGCGCCAGAGGAGCGTGCTCTCCCCGCTCGCGCCCTCGAAGCGGCCCGTGCCGCCCGTCAGCTTGAACGTGCCGCGACAGCCGACCAGTTCGTAGCCGGCACAATCCCATTCCCCCCAGGCCGTCGCGCCGTCGTGGGCCGTGAAGGTGCAGGCACCCGCCGCGCTGGTCTTGCGGCTGGCCTGGTCGATCTTCGACGACAGCGCGCAGCCCACGCGCCCCGCCTGCTGCGGTCCCTCGTCGGTCTCGATGAACAGGGGACCGGCCAGGGTCGCCGCCACGACGAGCTGCTTCTCGCCGGCACGCACGACCGAGCCATTGGCGAGCACCACGGCAAAGGCATTGAAGGTCTGGGTTTCGTCCTCAGCGACGGCCGGAGCGGCGGCACAGAAAACGAGGGCGCCGGCGAGGGCGCGGCTGAACATCGTCATGGGCCGCCTCACTTGAAGTCGATGATGACGGCGTCGGCGCCGAGCGACACGGCCAGCCCCTGGCGGCGCGTCTTGAGGTCGATCGTCACGCCGTTGGTGTTTTCCAGCCACATCTCGCCCTTGCCCTTGTCACCGTAGGCGGCGCCATAGCGCGCCTGGCCGTAGGCGCCGGGAAACTGGCGCAGCTCCTTCAGATTGTAGACGTCGCCATAGGCCTCCATCTTGGAGACGCCGAACCCGCCGACGCCCAGCCCGCCGACCGAGAAGCGATAGCTCCGGCCCTCATAGTGCAAGGTCCCACTGCCGACATTGCCGCTGCCGAAGAAGGCCACCTGGACCTGCTCGATACTGACGGTCCCCGACTTGACCCGCTGCTGGGCGATCGCCGGCGCTGCCAGCATCGTACCTGCTGCGGCTCCCACCGACCCGATCAGCGCCTGCCGGCGCCCCAGCAACCCTGTTCTCTTCACGCTCATCAAGCTCTCCCCGATCAACCGTCGCCCTCATCACGCATCGACGACGGCCGTGGCCTCAATCTCGACCAGCAGGCCCGGCACGGCAAGGGCGCTCACGGCGACCAGCGTCGATGTGACCACCGCGCCCTTGAGCGATTTGCCCAGGGCCGTCGAAACGGCGCCCATGTCGCGAATGTCGGTCACGTAGATCGTCGTCCGCACGAGGTCGCCCAACCTGGCCCCGGCGGACTTCAGCCCGGCCTCGATCTTGCGCATGGTGATCGTGGTCTGCTGGGCCGCATCCTTGCCCTGCACCTGCCCCTTGGGATTGAGCGAGGTCGTGCCCGACACGAAGACGAACGGCCCGCTTTTGATGGTACGGACGTAGAAAGCCGCCACCTCGGTGCCGTCGGGAAAGACTTTCTTGGCCATGTTTTGCTCCAGCTGCGATGCGCTATGGTGGGATTTTAGACGGCCCTGCGCGCCGGGCAAAGGAGGAAGCCGTGTCACTCGATCGCTATCGTACCGCCATCGTCACCGGCGCGAGCCGCGGCATCGGCGCGGCGATCGTCCGCGAACTCAGGATCGGCGGTCTCGACGTCTACGCCGTCGCCCGGTCGGCCGAGGATCTGATAACCCTGGCGCAGGAGACAGGCTGCCGGCCGATGGCGCTCGACATCTCCCACCGCGACGCGGTGATGAGCGCGCTGGGCTCGCTCGATGCCGACATACTGGTCAACAATGCCTCCGCCGCCGTGCGCGGCGGCCTGTCGTGGGAGACCGCGCCGGACGACATCGACATGCTGGTGGACGTCAACCTGCGCGGCACGCTCAACTGCCTCGCGGCCGTCGTTCCGGGCATGAGAGCGCGCGGGCTGGGCCACGTCGTCAATCTCGGCTCGACGTCGGGCACCTGGGCGCTGCCCGGCATGCCGGTCTATGCCATGACGAAGGCCGCCATCCACAATCTCAGCCAGACACTGCGGCTCGACCTGCATGGATCGGGCGTGCGGGTGAGCGAGATCTCACCCGGCCGCGTCGAGACCGGCGCTCATCTCGGACTGATGGCGGATCGCGAGGAAGGTCGCCGGCGCTTCTATGAAGGCTTCGAGACGTTGCAGCCGGCCGACATCGCGGAGGCGGTCATGTTCGTGCTGGGGGCGCCGCAGCGCATGGACGTGAGCTACATGGAGATCGTCCCGACCGACCAATCGTACGGCGGCTCGCAATTCCATCGCCGCGGCTGAGGCCCGGCCGGCTCTACTCCACTCGGCACGTCACTTGCAGGCCTCGCGGCTTGCAGAAACGCCGACCGTTGGGCAATCAAGGAACCATGACCCTCAAGAATCTCGCTGCCATCCTCGACCAGCAGGCGCCGGATGACCGGCCCTTCATCGTCCAGCTCTCGCCCGACGGCGAAGAACAGCTCAGGCTGAGCTACGGCGAAGGCCGCCAGCGCATCGCGGCGCTGGCGCGCGGCCTGCTGAAGCGCGGGCTCAGGCGCGGCGAGGCGGTGGCGATCGTGGCGGCCAACAGCGCCGACTATCTCGTGCTCTACATGGCGACCATGGCGGCCGGACTGGTGTCGGTCTGCGTCAATCACAAGCTGCCGCGCGAGACGGTGGCGCACATCATGAAGGACTCGGCGATCAAGCTCGCGATCGCCGACGCCGAGCGCGCGGCCCTGGTCAGCGCGCTGGTGCCGACGGTCGCGATGGAAGAACTCGACAGTCTCCTCGATGGCGATACGTCCAGCGGCCCGTTCGAGCCGGTCGACATGGCGCCGCAAGAGGTCGCCATGATTCTCTACACGTCGGGCTCGACGGGCCTGCCCAAGGGCGTCCCCCTGACCCATGGCGGCTACCTCTGGGCGACCGGCGCCACGCCCGAGCAGAAGCCCGGCATCGAAGGCCAGAAGGTGATCATCGCCGCGCCGCTGTTTCACATGAACGGCCTGTTCAGCGCCAAAATGGTGATGATCAACGGCGGCACGATCGTGCTGATGACCAGCTTCACCGCGCGCGGCTACATCCGCGCCATCGACCGCCAGCGTGTCTCCATGGTCACCTCGGTGCCGACCATGCTGGCCCTGGTGATGCGCGAGACCGGGGAACTGGCCAGGGCCGACCTGGGGTGCGTCACCACCGCGGTCACGGGCTCCGCGCCTTCGACGGCGGAGTTCTTCGAGCAGATGCACCGTCTGTTCCCCAATGCCGAGACGGCCAACAGCTGGGGCACGACGGAGTCCGGACCGCTGGGCTTCGGGCCGCATCCCGACGGCATTCCCAGGCCCATGGGCGCCCTTGGATATCCGCGCGCCAACATCGAGGTGAAGTTCGTGGGCGGCGCGGAGACCGGGGCCACGCAGGGGGTCCTGCACATCCGCACGCCGGCGCTGATGAGCGGCTACCTCAATCGCGAGACCGACACGAAGAAGCGCCTGATCGACGGCTGGTACGACACCGGCGACGTGATGCGCCGCGACCAGAACGGCTTCGTCTTCTTCGTCGGCCGCGCCGACGACATGTTCCAGTGCGGCGGCGAGAACGTCTATCCCGGCGAGGTCGAGAAGCTGCTGGGCCAGCATCCCGACGTGGCGCAGGCCTGCGTCGTGCCGGTGCCGGACGAGATCAAGTACCAGCTTCCGGTGGCGTTCGTCGTCGCCCGGCCCGGCACGGCGCCGACCGAGGAGGCGCTGCGCCGCTTCGCCCTCGACAACGGCCCGGCCTACGCCCATCCGCGCGCGGTGTGGTTCGTCGAGGAGCTGCCGCTTGCCGGCACCAACAAGATCGACCGCAAGACCCTGGTCGACCGCGCCGTGGCGACCTACGCGCGCGACGACGCGAAGCGCGTCTAAAAAATCCGTCGTCTCTCCGGTCCGCACCTCCGGTGCTCCGGTCGAGACGACGGTTTTCTTGACGGCCGATCAGGAATCGGCGGTAAAGCCGATCTTCTTCACGATCGGGCCCCAGCGGTCGTAGCTCGTCTTCAGGAGAGCGCCGAGTTCCTGCGGCGTCGAGGACTTCACCTCGAGGCCCATCACGGCGAGGCCGTCGATCACGTCCTGGCGCGCAAGCGCGGCACGCAGCGCTTCGTTGGCGCGCATCACGACGGGGGCCGGTGTGCCGCCCGGCGCGAACAAGCCGAACCATTCCGAGAACACCAGGTCATTGTAGCCCTGCTCCGCGAAGGTCGGGACATTGGGCGCGAAGCGGCTGCGGGTTGCGCCCGAGACGCCGAGGAAGCGCGCCTTGCCGGCGGCGACCTGCTGCGTGAACTCGCCGACCGGGCCCGACACGGCCTGGATCTGGCCGCCGATCATGTCCTGCACCGCAGGCTGCGTGCCGCGATAGGCGACATGCTTCAGTTCGACGCCGCCGGCCTGGCCCAGCAACACGCCGATGAAATGCGGCACCGAGCCGGACGCCGGAGAGCCGTAATTGGCCTTGTCGGGGTTGGCTTTGCACCAGGCGAGGAACTCCGGGATGTTCTTGACGCTGTCGGGCACGGCCGGACCGACGCAGAAGCCGAAGTCGAAGATGCAGGCCAGCGTCACCGGGGTCACGTCGGTGAAGGCATCGTAGTTCAGCTTCTTGTAGATGTGGGGATAGATCATCAGCATCGACGCCGGCGTCTGCAGGATCACGCTGCCGTCGGTCGCCGCGCCCTTCATCGACTGGATGGCGATCTGGCCGCCGGCGCCGGCCTTGTTCTCGACGATGGCGAGCCTGGTGTAGGCGGTGCCCTTCAGCCCCTCGGCGACGCGGCGGCAGAGCGTGTCGGACGTGCCGCCCGGCGGGAAGCCGGTGACGATGCGCACGGTCTCGAGCGGCGGAACGCCCTGTGCACCAGCTCGGCCGGCAAAGCCCAGGGTGGCGAGCGCGGCCGCAGCGCCCGAAGCGCGGACGAAGCCGCGGCGGTTGTGGTCGGTCATGTCGTTTCTTCCTCCCGTTTGTGCGCGGACTGTCGCGCAAACGGGGCATTCCGCCAAGCCCGGCCGGAAAGCCAGCGATTGGCGGTCGACGTTACCTGGGCGGCAGCTGGGCGGCGCGGCGGAGGTGCGCTCGACGATGAAAACGGCTTCACCCGGCTTCACGGGGAACGCCGGTCGCCTTGAACAGCACGCGCGCGATCAGCTTGTCGACGTATGTCCCTGAGGCCCCTTCTCGTGGATCGTCTTCTCGGAAGCCTCGAAGGCTATCGGCGCCGCCCCGCGATTGCCGCAGACGACCTCCAGGAGAGGGAAACTCCGTGCCGGCCGGCTTTGAGGAGGGCCGGATCCGTCTTGAACCTGCCGGACAAAGGGCCTTCGCATCGTCGTATTCGCCGGCTTTTCGACGCCTGTCCCTTGCGTTGCGCCGCGCAGGGGCCTCCGGTATGTTCCACCGCGCTGGACCCGTAGCTCAGCTGGATAGAGCGCTGCCCTCCGAAGGCAGAGGTCACAGGTTCGACTCCTGTCGGGTCCGCCAATCGCGTACAAAACCACGAACATTCGGACGGTCGGTAGCGGCCGCGACCAAAGGGCTCTTGTGGCTGAGCACTCTGATCTTTTCGTCACCGACTTCGATCTGGGTAATGATAGATCGCAAGTATGCCTTGCGGGCCTGCACGTCGCCCGTATCGAGCTTCTGGCGCGCCACCCGTGTCTTCAGGCTCGGCACGGCTTCCAAAAACCGCACCACCTCGTCGGCGCCCAGCACCACCGGCAGCTTGCGCGGTTCCCGTGCGAACGGGATCCGTTCCGGGATCTCGCCGTGCCCGAGGGTGACACCATAGAAGAACCGCAGCGCGCAGACCGTCTGGTTCAGGGCGGGCCACGAGATCCCGGTCGAGACCAGATGGACCTGAAAGGCGCGCACATCCTCCAGACCCAGACGGTCTGGCGAACGATCGAAATGCCGGCTGAACTTGGTGACCGCGTGCAGGTAGGATCGCTGGGTCGCCGGCGACAGATTGCGGACAGTCATGTCCTCAGTCATCCGTCGACGGAGAGGGCTCATCTCGGCCATCTGGGGGGCTCCTGTCTTGAGGGTTGGCTCGACACCGAATCCTCTCAGACAGGGGCCTTCCCCCCAAAACGCTCATCCCAATCCCGCGTCAGCGGGTTCGTTCAATCCTAAGAGTCCACAGAACCTAGAGCGGATTCCGGTTTGGTAGACCTTATCCGGCATTGGCGAAATAATTTGAGCATTCGGGCGCGTGAATAACGCCTTCAGTCTATCCGTTCGCCTGGGCGAGTTCTACGCCCAGGGCTTCGCGAACATCCGGCCGGGCCGCGCAGCGGGTCCTGTAGGCCTCGATCGCGGGATGAGCGGAGGTGTCGATCCCGACCCGTCCGGCGAGCGTCAGCCACCAGAACAGATAGGCGTCGGCCACGGTGAAGCCGTCGCCCAGCAGGTAGTCGCGGCCCGCCAGTCCCTTTGCCACGAGGTTGAGCCGCCGGGGAGCGGCGGCCCGCGCGGACGCCCGCGCGGCATCGTCGCTCTCGGGCGTGAACATCATGTAGAAGACCCGCTTGTGCATTTCCGTGCTCACGAAGTTCAGCCATTCGATGAGGCGGTAGCGCTGGTCGGTGCCGAAGGCCGGGCACAGTCCGCTCGACGGCCTGAGGTCGCCGAGATACTGCAGCACGCTCGGCCCCTCGGACAGAACGCTACCGTCGTCGCGGCGCAGCGTCGGCACCGCCCCCTTCGGATTGATGTCGAACAGGCTGCCGCCGCCCTCGATTTGCTTGGTCGACAGGCTGACGCGCCTCAGGGTGACGGGGATGCCGGCTTCGCGGCAGGCGATGTGCGACGCGAGGGAGCAGGCGAGCGGCGCGTAGAAGAGTTCCATGACGATGCCTCCGCGGATCTATTATGTACCATTCGATACATAATTAGCCGGACACGATCAAGTATTATATTCTGAACGGTATAAAATGAGGCTCCGACATGGCACGACCCCGATCCTTCGACACCGATGAAGCGCTGGCCGCGGCGACCCGGGTATTCCTCGGCCGTGGCTTCGACGGCGCCACGCTCGACGACCTCACGGCGGCAATGGCCATCAATCGGCCTAGTCTCTATGCCGCCTTCGGCGACAAGGGCGCGCTCTATGCCCGGGCCCTGGCGGGCTATGCGGCGACGGCGCAGGCGGCCATGGCGGCCGCCCTCGAGGGCGGTGCGACGCTCGAGGAGGCCGGCCGCAGGCTGCTGTCGGCGGCGATCGACGTCTACGCGCCGCTCAGGGGCAACCATCTCGGCTGCCTGATCGCCACGACGGCCACGACCGTCGCAGGCGCCGACGAAGCCGTCCGCCAGGTGCTGGCGCAGTTCCTGTCGGACGTCGACCGGCTGATCCGTGGCATCATCCGCCGGCGCTTCGGCGCAGTCATCAGCGACGAGGCGGTGGCCGCGGCGGCCGATCTCCTGAGCGCGACGATGTATTCCCTGGCCATCCGTGCCCGCGCCGGGGCGTCGCGCAGGCAGCTGTCGGCGATGGCGGAAAGAGCCGTCATAACGGTCGGGATCGTCGCTAGGGCGCGAGCCCTGAACGCCGCAGTTGCGCGTTAGCGGCTTCATTCCAGCTGGCCCGCCATTTTTATTGCCGTCGAGACCATTGGAAACAGGGGCCGGTCACACTGGTGTCAGAGTGGGACTGGATCGATGGCGACCCTCCGTGAACGTAAGGGCAAATGGCAAGTTCAGGTGAGACGGCACAGACCGTTCTTGTGCGGCTTGTCGAACAGCCACGCGTCGCCCCTGGTCGCGCGCGACAGGCCGGACTGAATAGTAAAATCCCAACTCCAGGACAGGACCAATTCAGACAGAGCAGTCCCCGAACACGTACGGCTCCAGCGACGCCTGCGCCTCAGTGCGCAGGTGATGCCACTTTGCGGGGCCACCGTAATAGGCGAGGCTGCCGGGCTCGGCGTTGCCGTCGCCGTTGTAGTAGCTGAGACAGTCGCGCAGCGGCGCGGTCACTAGGTCGGCTTCTCGGCAATGCTTCGCGTACGCGTCCTCAGGCTCTTTCTTCACGTCGACGATGGCTGCGCCGCGCTGCTTCATGGTTTGCAGCATCCACACCACGTAATCAGTGTGGCCTTCCAGGCCACGCGTGAAGTTGAACTGGCCGCCTCCACCCTGCGGGCCCGACATGATGAACAAGTTGGGAAATCCGTGGCTGTGCATGCCGAGGAAGGTACGCACGCCTTCATCCCGCCACTTGTCGCGCAGGGTGCGGCCATCGCGGCCTACGATCATATTGAAAGTGCCCGTCGCCATCCACTCGAAGCCGGTGGCGTAAATCAGCGCGTCAAGTTCGTATTCGACGCCATCGTGCACGACGCCCCTGGGCGTAATCCTGCTCACTCCCAGGGGTGCGGTATCGACCAGGTGCACCTGCGGTAAGTTGAAGGTCGGCAGGTACTCGTCGTGGAAGGTCGGCCGTTTGCAGCCATAGGGGTAATAGGGCTTCAGCGTCGCGGCGGTCTTGGGATCCTTCACCACCGCGTCTACGCGCGCGCGGATCTGCTCCATGATTCGGAAATTCGTGTTGAGCTGCGCCTGGATCATCTCCTCGGGCGACAACGGGTGTTCATGGACCTTGCGCTCCCTCAGCTGGGTGACGCGGCCGGCGAGGAAGTCGTCGTTGCCCTGCAGCGCGGTGCGGCCTGAGGAGATGGTGGCGAGACGCTCGCGCCGCGCCTTGGCCCAACCTGGCTCTTTCGACCAGATATCAAGCTCTTCCTGGGTCGTGATTCTCTGGTCGCGCACGTCGATGGTCGAGGGCGTGCGCTGAAAGACGTATAGTTCCTTGGCCATCTTGGCGATTTCAGGAACCACCTGCACGGCTGTGGCACCGGTGCCTATGATGCCGATGCGCTTGCCTTCAAGGTCGTAGCTGTAATCCCAGCGCGAGGTGTGGAACGCCTTCCCGGCGAAGGTCTCCATGCCTTCGATACGCGCCAGCTTGGGCGTGGTCAGAATGCCGTTGGCGAGCACTACGTAACGCGCGCGCATGCGATCACCGCGGTCTGTCTCGATCGTCCAGCGCGCGCTATCCTCATCCCAGGTGGTGCGCTCGACGGTGGTGTGGAACAGGCAGCGGTCGTAGAAGCCGTGACGCTCGGCCATCGCTTGGCAATATTCAAGGATCTCGAACCCCGAGGCGAACTTCATGCTTGGGTAGTAGCCCATCTCCTCCAGCAGTGGCAGATAGGAGTAGGATTCGACGTCGCAGGCGATGCCTGGATAGCGGTTCCAGTACCAGGTGCCACCGACATCGCCGCCCTTCTCGCAGAAACGAACGTCGGTGAAGCCTGCGGCTCTGAGCTTATGCCAGAGCACCAGCGCGCCGAAGCCAGCGCCGATCACCAGGATCCCACACTCGTCGGTAAGTTTGTCGCGTGGAATGGCCGGCGCGGAGTAGGCGTCCTCAAGGTACTTCGCGAATTCACCTTCCATCGCCATGTAGTCGGCGGCGCCGCGCCGCGCCTCTTTGTTGGCGCGGTACCGGGCCTGCTCCCTGGCGTTGAACTTCGCGCCCGGCGGCGGATCTGGCAGCGTCTTCAATGCCGTGTCGGCGACGGGCGAATAGCCCTTGCCAATGATCTTCTCGGTCGCCTTGGCGGCACGGGTATTGAACTGTTTCTGCCCGGTGGCGGGATCAATGCGTATCGCGGCGGTCATGGCTACTGGTCTGTCTCCCTTCGGCGATACAAACTCAAGAGTCTGGATCCGGCGTTGGCAATTGGTCCGAGCGAAGTGGAGCGTAAGGCAAGCCGCCGGCAGGCGGCAAGATGGCTTCCGGGGCCGGTGGTCAAGGAGCCAGGCGACGAGTGAGACCTGACACCGTGCAGTGGTGTCGCCAGCTTTCGACAAGCACCCCTACCCTATCCGGCTGAGCCGCGGGGGAGACCGCGGCGACAGCAAAGCACAACCCGCCGCGTCTTGCTCGGGAACGCCAACTTTCCTGTCGACTTGTACCCCACGGTGACCATCGACAGGAATTACACTTATTGGATCCCAACGCACACAGTGCTCGGTCGGAGCATCGAACTTACTGAAGAACGGATGGGACACCTCGGCCGCAAGCCACTGCCGGACGGCCTTTAGGCACAATGCTTGGGGCGGGTTGGGGGCGCTGTCCGCTGTCGGCATGAGAAGCGCGGCCACCAGTCGTCTCCTGCCACCGCCCCGACATTGCAGGACGCCGTCCAGCGCGCCAAGCCTCCATCTCCTTCAGCTTCACCTCGCCCTCGGCGACGACGTGGATGAGCTTCTGCGGATGAAGGATCTCCCAGCGCAGCGGCATCGTTTGGGTCTCCCGTGACCTGTCGTTCCGAGGCAACGATCCTGTAACACGGGCAGCGGGCAATTCGCCAAAACCTGTTCGCCGGGCCTCGTCTCGCGCTATCATCGAGCCGAACAGAAGAGAACAGACGGATGAAGCTGGCACGGTCTTTGGCGGTCATAGCGAGCATCGCCCTGGCAGCCCCCGGCGCCCGGGCGCAGCAGGACACGAACTCGGCCAACTACATCATGCTGGGCTGCGAGGCGTTCCTCCTCGATCCCATCCCGACCTCCAGGCTGCTTGTTGCCGGAGTGTGCGCCGGAATCATCGACACGTTGCAGGCGATCAAGCCGAACATCTGCCTGCCCGGTATCTCGACGCGACGGCTGCTGGTGCGCGGTGTCGTCACCTACATCAACAACAACCCCGCCCGCCTCCACGAGAATTTCATCGAACTGGCGGGCGAAGCCCTCGAGCAGACCTGGCCCTGCCCCAAGCAATAAGGGTGGCGAGGCCGGTCCGTCAGTCGACGACGTAGAAACAGACGAAGCCGTCGAGCGGCATCTCCCTCCATTCGGACGGCTTGTAGTCGACGAACGACTCCACCATCGCCCTGGCCTTGCCTTCGCCGACCAGCCTCTGCTGGACGATGACGTAGAGGCGCGGCACCCGGCCGCGGAACTTGAGGTTCCGCATGTCCTCGATCGCCCAGAAGTCGGCATGGTTGGCCATGACCCGGACATTGCGGACCTCGAGCCCGATCTCGGGCGACGGCACGAAGATCAAGGTCGAGCCACGGTCGGGCGACGGGACGTCGACCGTGCGGATGAACTTCACCACGGCTTCGTTGGCCGTGGAGTGCCTGAAGTCGCGCACGCCCAGCGGATGGCCGAGATTGATGACAACGTGCCGGGCATGTGCCGCGAGCCCATAGAGCGCTCCGACCATTGCCAGCATCGCGCCGCCGAGGCGCAGCAGCCTGCTCGGCACCGTCAGGAAGGCCTGGACCGCACCGACCAGCAGCAGCAGCGACAGGGGGCGGAAGTAGCGCTCCTCCTGGCCGATCGTGGCGCCGTGCACCCACAGCAAGAGGAAGACGGTGCCGTAGGCCAGTGTCGTCAACCCGGCGAAGACGAGATAGTCCCGATAGGTTTGGCGGAGCTGTCGCCACACCAGGTACAGCGTGGCCGCGGCGGGCAGCGCCAGCATGTAGCCCACTGCCAGCGACGACCCGAAGATCGGACGGCTGGGATGGAGGAAGACGAAGTTCCCCAGCTCCCCGAACGAGAACGCGGCGCCCCACACGCAGCTCACGATGAAGATCGCGTAGGGGACAAGGGCCGACCACTGGGTTGCCGCCACGGTCGACGCCGCCGTCCAGCCGCGCGAGTACCAGCCGTAATAGAGGACGACGCCAACGATCGCGATGGCGCCGCCGGCGACCACCCCGCGGCGAACCGTGTCGCCCTTGTGCCGCCACGGAAACGGTCCCGAGAGCACGGCGGCCGAGATCGCCGCGCAGGCCAGGATGACGGCCGAGATCTTGGCGAAAAACATGACCGCGATACCGATCACCAGCGGCGGTACCGCGTACCAGCGGAGTTCGCGCAGCTTCCACACGAGCAGCAGGAACCAGGGCGCGATACCAAACAGCAGGACCTCGCCGCCGATGAAGATCACGAACGGAAAGGCAAAGCCGCGGCTGCAGGCGATCAGTGCGACCGCGATGGCGGAGACATGCGATGAAAATCCGAAGGCGCGATAGAGCGCGAACCATCCAGCCAGGCCGATCACCGAGAAGGTCGCGACGGTGGCGATCACCGCGTGTCCCAGGCTCAAGCCCAGCCCTTCCAGGACACCCGGAATGACATGCTGGCCCGGCGACCAGATCGACATGAAGGACGAAGTGTCCCGGGTGATGTCCTGCGGATCGGGCGACGCCCAGTGGTTCCAGGGCAAGCCGTGGCGCAGGTCCCACCCGAGGAGGCCCCAGCCGCTGTCGGACCATATGACCGGGCGCACCCAGGCGTTGATGGCTGTGTAGGCCAGCACGATCGCAAAGATCACAACGCAACAGGCGACGATGGCCACGGATCGAGCCGACAGGGTCCGCCCGACGCTCCGCACGTGAGGATTCATCGGACCTGAATACACCGACAGCCACGAGAAACCATATCCGTTGACGTTTGTTAATGTTATATTGTAACAGTACACAGTATAACATTATCAGGCGTAACCGGAGGACGACCCGAATGCAGCGGATTGGCGTATCGGCACTGGCCCTCGCAGCAGGTCTTTCGGCGGCCCAGCCGGCACTGGCGCAGACTCCACCGCCGGCCCCGCCACAGCCGCAGGTGCCTTCGGACGGGCTCTCGATCGAAGTGATCGGCAAGCGGCTCGACCGCGAGCGCAGCGAGATCCAGCCGAGCCTCGGCGCCACGCGCTACGATTTCAGCAAGACGGCGATCAGCAACACGCCGCTGGGCGAGAACGCTCCTCTCAATCAGGTGCTGCTGCGCGCGCCCGGCGTCGTGCAGGACGGCTTCGGCCAGATCCATGTGCGCGGCGACCATGGCAGCCTGCAGTATCGTCTGGACGGCGTGCAGTTGCCCGAAGGTCTGGCGCTGTTCAGCAGCATTCTCTCGCCGCGCTTTGCCGACTCACTGTCGCTGATCACGGGCGCGCTGCCCGCTCAATACGGCCTGCGCACCGCCGGCGTGGTCGATATCGGCGTGAAGTCCGGCACGACCAATCCGGGCGGCGAGGCCTCGATGATGCTGGGATCGTACAACTGGCTGCAGCCGGCGCTCGAATATGGCGGCCGCTCCGGCAACTTCGATTACTTCGCCGTCGGCCAGTATGTCGGCAACGGCATCGGCATCGAGAACCCGACGGCGTCCACCTCGCCGCTCCACGACGACACCGCGCAATGGTACGCGCTGACCAAGCTCACCGCCCTGGCCGACGAGAACACCCGCCTGAGCTTCATCGCCGGCGGCGCCAGCGCGCGCTACCAGATTCCCAATGTCCCGGGGCAGACCCCCGCCTTCCCGGTCAACGGAATCTCCGACTGGAACAGCGCGGTGCTCGACCAACGCCAGTGGGAGGACACGTATTTCGGCATCGCCTCGGTGCAGAAGAGCTACCAGAACTTCAACCTGCAGCTCTCGGGCTTCGGCCGCTATTCCAAATTGTCCTACCAGCCCGACGCGCTCGGCGACCTCCTCTACAACGGTGTCGCACCGTGGTCGCAGCGCTCGAGCCTGGCGTTCGGCGTCCAGAGCGATGCAAGCTGGAAGATCGCGCCCACCCATACGCTGCGCGGCGGCTTCCTGGTCCAGCGCGAGCAGGTCTCGAGCTTCAGCCAGAACAACGCATTGGGGCTGATTCCCGATCCCCTCAATCCCGGGGAACTGATCCCAGGAGACAGCCCGGTGGGATTCACCGACGGCTCCAATCTCGTCGGTTGGACCTACAGCGTCTACCTCCAGGACGAATGGAAGGTCACGCCGACCGTCACGGTGAACTTCGGTGCACGCTTCGACGCCATCAGCGGACAGATATCGGAGAACCAGGTCAGCCCGCGCATCAACGTCGTCTGGGAGCCGACACCGCAGATCAGCCTGCGGGCCGGTTACTCGCGCTACTTCGTCCCCGCGCCGCTCAACCAGGTCGGCTTCAACTCACTCGCCGTCCGGACCGGCACGACGGCCGAGCCCGAGAATTTCACGAACGATCCGGTACGGGCGGAACGATCCGACTATTTCGACGTCGGCCTGACCGTGAAACCCATGGACGGCCTGACCGTCGGCTTCAGCGGCTACTACAAGATCGCCGAGAACTATCTCGACAAGGGGCAGTTCGGCGCGCCGATCCAGCTGGCCTCCTTCAACTATGCCAACGCACAGGTGAAGGGCTTAGAGCTCTACGCCAACTACGACCAGGGTCCGTGGTCGCTCTACGGCAACCTTGCCTGGTCGAAGGTCAGCGCCACCCGGATCACCTCCGCCCAGTACAATTTCTCCCCTGAGGATCTCAACTACATCGCCAACAACTGGATCGCCGCCGACCACGACCAGGGCTGGACGGGATCCGCCGGCGCCGCCTACATCTTCAACCAGGGCACCGACCGGGCCACCCGCGTGTCCGCCGACATGCTGTTCGGCAGCGGCCTGCGCACCAGCGTCGTGACGCCCAACGACACCGCGCTGCCGGCCTATGCCACGCTCAACCTGTCGGTGACGCAGAAGATTCCGCTCGGCGGCAGCAAGGGCACGCAGATCCGCCTCGACGCGATCAACGTCACCGATGGCGTCTACGAGCTGCGCACCGGCGAGGGTGTCGGGGTCGGCGCGCCGCAGTACGGAATGCGCCGGGCCTTCTTCGTGACGCTGGCGCAAAAATTCTGACGCGCAAACGACATGATCCTGACCGGCCGGGCGTGCTAAAAGCACGTCATGCCCGATAACAGTCTCCCCTATGTCCAGACGCTGCAAGGCGGCTCCAACTTTCGCGACCTTGGCGGCTACAAGACCGCCGACGGTCGCACCGTGCGACGCAACGCGGTGTTCCGCTCCGCCCATCTCGGCGGCCTGACCGCCGAGGATCGCAGCGCGCTCGGCCGTCTGGGCATGCGTACCATCGTCGACCTGCGCGGCGTCAACGAAGCGGCCGAGACGCCGCACCTGATCGAGGGCATGGAGTGCCGCATCGTCGGCGCGCACATCGAACCCGGCGTCGGCGACAAGATCCGCGGCGCGGTTGCCGACGGCACCGCCAATCCTCACGTGATGATGCAGTTCCTCACGGACCATTATCGCGACTATCCGCGCCGCTGCGCGCCGGGCTTCCGCACCCTGTTCGCGACCGTGAGCGACGGCACCCACCGGCCGCTGGTGTTCCACTGCACCGCCGGCAAGGACCGCACCGGCTTCGCGTCGGCGCTGCTGCTCACCCTGCTCGGCGTGCCCTGGGAAGCCGTGCTGGAGGATTATCTCCGCACCAACGAACTGTGGACCGGCCATATCGGCCGCTATCCCGAGCTCGACATCGACACCCGCGCCGCCATCGTCGAGGCGCGCACGCCCTATCTCGAGGCGGCCTTCGAGGTGGTCCGCGGCGACTTCGGTACGCCGGAAGCCTTTGCCGAGAAGGCGCTCGGCCTCGACACCGCGGCGCGCCAGCGCCTCAAGCACGATTTGCTGGAGGGGTGAGTTCCGCGCTACGCCTGACGACATGGCCGACAAGCGTTACGACACTCCCGAGCCCTTCACGGTCGATATCCCCGAACGGGCGCTGATCGATCTCGACGAGCGTCTGCGCCGTTGGCGTCCGCCGGTGGCGATTGCCGATGGCGGCTCCTGGGCCTCCGGTACCGACCCTTCTTTCCTCGCCGATCTGGTGGACTACTGGCGCCACGGCTACGACTGGCAGCGCTGCCAGGAGGCCATCAACCAGTGGCCCAACTATCTGGTCGACATCGGGCCGCAGCGAATCCACTTCATCCGCGAACCCGGCACCCAGGTCGAGGACGCGCCCCGGCCATTGCCGCTGGTCGTGACGCATGGCTGGCCGGGATCGATCGTCGAGTTCCTGCACCTCATCGATGTCCTCGCCCACCCCGAGGAGCATGGCGGCGATCCGCTCGACGCCTTCGACGTGATCGTGCCGTCGCTGCCGGGCTACGGCTTCTCCGGTCCGCCGATCCGCGAGGATGGCAGCCAGGGACCGATCGGGCCGCGCGCCATCGCCGGCCTGTGGCACGAGCTCGTCACCGAAAAGCTCAACTACGGCCGTCCCTACGGTATCCAGGGCGGCGACTGGGGCGCCGTCGTCTCGTCGTGGCTCGCTTTCGATCATCCGCAGAAGGACGACTCCGGCGTCCTTGGCGTCCATCTCAACATGATGGGACTGCGGCCGGGCCTCGATCTCAAGACCGCCACGCTGAGTGCCGACGAGCAGGCCTGGCTTGCGAAGATGGGGGCCGCTCTCGACGACAGGACCGCCTACCAGCGCATTCAAGCGACGCGGCCGCAGACCCTGGGCGTGGCGCTGGCCGATTCGCCGGTCGGCCTCGCCGCCTGGATCGTCGAGAAGTTCCAGGCGTGGAGCGATTGCGGCGGCAATCCGCTCAATCGCTTCTCGATGGACCTGCTGCTCGACAACATCATGGTCTACTGGCTCACCGGCACCGCCGGCACCGCGACCTGGCTCTATCGCGGCGCCGCCGAGCAGAAGCCGCGCACGCTGCCGGAAGGGGCACGGGTCGAGACACCGACCGGCTTCGCGGCTTTTCCGGCCGACATCGCGCCGGCGCCGCCCAGGGAATGGATCGAGCGCGCGTTCAATCTGCGCCGTCACACGATCATGCCGAGCGGCGGCCACTTCGCGGCGCTCGAAGAACCGGCCCTGCTGGTCGAGGATATCAGGGCCTTCTTCCGGCCTCTGCGCTATGGCGCGGCGAACGACTGAGCCGACAGAAGACGCGGCCGCCGTGCGACCAGCGCGGCGATCACCGCCAGTGCGGCCAGCGTGCCGAACAGCAGCAGCGAGTCGGTGTAGGTGCCGCTCCAGTCGCGCAGCATGCCCGAGGCGAGCGGCCCGGCGGCCTGCGCCGTCACCTGTAGCGACAGCGCCACGCCGCGGATGGCGCCATAGCTTTCGCGCCCGAAATAGTCGGCCCAGGCCACGGGCAGGAGCAGCATGATGCCGCCGATGCCGATGCCGAACAGGCCGGCCGCCGCCATCGCGGTCTCCACCCCGGAGACGAAGATCAGCCCGTAGCTGCCAAGCGCCATGCACGCCGCACACAGCGCCATCTGGTAGCGCACCGGCCACCGGCGCGGCAGGAAGCCGATGGCGAAGCTCGCTGCCCCCGAGAGCATGGCGACGAAGGCGATCACGGAAGCCGCCGCGACCGGCGACAGGCCACGCTCGATCAGGTGCGGCGCATTGTGCAGGCTGACGCCGGCCTGCACCGGAAACAGCAGGACGGTGTAGAGCGAGAGCAGCCAGAAGGCCGGCGTGCGCATCGCCTGCGCCCGGCTCCAGCGCGGCTCGACCAACGGTGCTGCCTTGCCGTCGGCCAGCCGGTCGGGCTGCAGGCCGACGTCTTCCGGCCGCCGCACCAGCAAGAGCCAGCACGGCACGAAACCGACGATGAGAACGGTGGCGCCGACCGCGACCCAGCCGGCGCGCCAGTCCGCACCGCTGATGGCGAACTGCGCGATCAGCGGCAACGCGACCAGTCCCGACATCTGCGCCAGCGTCGCGAACGAGGCGGCGATTCCACGGCGGGCGACGAACCAGTTGTTGAGGGCGCCGTAGAGGCCGAGGTCGAACGGCCCCGCCCAGATCATGCGCGCGAAGCAGAACAGCACGTAGAACAGCAGCAGCGACTGGATCAGCGACAGGGCCATGCAGGCGATGCCCATGCCGGCCACGGCGAGGCAGAGAACGAGGCGGGTGCCGCGGCGGTCGATGAAGGGCCCGATGGCCGGCGCGATGATCGCCGCCAGGACGCCGCCCAGCGACACCGCGCCCGACATCTCGGTGCGCGACCAGCCCAGCGCCTCGGTCATCGGCAGCACGAAGATCGAGAGCACCGCGACGGCCGCCCCCTGCCGCGCGAAGCCCGCCAGGCAGATACAGCCCAGCACCACCCAGCCATAGAAGAACGGCAGCCGCGGGATCAGGAACCGCGGCAGGGGCGGTGCCTGCATCCGGAACCCGGAGTCTTTCTGACTCAAAGTCAGCCCCCACATACCTCATCCTGAGGAGCGCGCGCAGCGCGCGTCTCGAAGGATGGGCAACGAGCGTGGTGTCTGTAGCCCATGCTTCGAGACGGCTGCTCCGCAGCCTCCTCAGCATGAGGTGGTAGTTGGATCACAATTCCATTCAGCCAGACTCTAGGCGAAGGTCGCCGTCGCCTGCGCCGCGATCGTGCCCTGGGGCGTCACCGTCCAGAGTTCGGCCCCCTTGCCGTCGGCGGTCGGCCGGCCGATCGCGTCGAACGGCGCGGTGTCGAACAGCGGCGCACGGGCGCGGATGGCGAATGTCTTGATCGGCCGGCCGGGCGCGCTATCGCGCAGCAGGTCGAACAGGCATTGCTGGGCGAACGGCCCGTGCACCACCAGGCCGGGATAGCCCTCGGTCTCGATGCAGTAGGTGCGGTCGTAGTGGATGCGGTGCGGGTTGAAGGTGATGGCGGAGTAGCGGAACAGCATCACCGGATCGACATTGATCGTCCGCCGCCACGGCACGTCGGCGGGTGCGGCCTCGCGCACCGGCACGCCGCTCTTCTCGCCGGCCTTCACCTCTTCACGGAACACCGTGTTCGCCACTTCCGTCACCGCCAGACCGCGCGGCGTAAAAATGCGGCGCGTCTGGCTGGTGACGATCAGGTTGCCGGTGGCGCCGCCCCTGAGCTGCACATCGGAGAACTCGGTCTCGCGGCGCAGCCGGTCGCCGACCCTGATGTCGCCCTCGAAGGTGAAGGTCGAGCCGGCATACATGCGCCGCGGCAGCGGGATCTTCGGCAGCACGCCGCCCTCGGTCGGCAGCCCGTCCTCGGCCAGCACGTTGCGGCGGGCATACGAGTGCAGGAAGCAGAGATGCCAGCCCGGCGCGATCGGCTCGCCCTCCCCCGGCACCTTGTCATCGCGATCGAAGGTCGCGATCATCGCCTTGAGCGGCGCCTGCGTGACGACGTCCTCGTCCTCGATCTTGCGGCCGAGTTCCTTCTTGAGCGGTTCGATGTCGATCGTCATGGCGCTTCCTCCGGGCTTTCAGCCAGCGTAACCAATCCACTGCCATGATTCGCCGTCCGAACCCGCACGAAATCAAGTTGTTGCCGCAGATCGAAAACGAAGCCGATCTGCGCTATCGGCAAATGGGCCTCAGCCGCGTGGTCGACATGCCGCCTGCCAGCCTCGCCTCGCTCGAGGCCGGCCGGCGAGAGGGCCGGCTGTGGGTCGCCGTCTCGCCACTCAACCGACCCATTGGCTTCGCCCTGATGAAGTTCCTTGGCGGTACGGCCTGGCTCGATCAGCTCTCGGTGCTCAACCGCTGGCAGGGCCAGGGATACGGCCGCGCGCTGATCGAGCGCGTCGCAGCGGCGGCCCGAAGCCTCGGGAACCGCACGCTCTATCTGTCGACCTATCGCGACGTCCCGTGGAACGCGCCCTACTACGCGCGCCGCGGCTTCGAGGAAATGCCGCGTGGAGACTGGCCACACGTCTTCCGGATGCAGGCAATGGAAGAGAACCGCCACGGCCATCCGCCGTGGCGGCGGACGATCATGCGGCGCTTACTCGATTGAACGAGCGTGCTTAGCCCCCCTCACCCAGCCTCTCCCCCTAGCGGTGGAGAGGAGTCCGAGTTTCATGTTCCTCTCCCCCGATCGGGGGCAGGGCTATCGCATGTGAGACAAAGGTCCCTCACTGCGTTCGGGATGACAGCGTTTTTCTGCATCGGCGCACGGTGCCAAACCGAGCAAAATTGTCATCCCGAACGCAGTGAGGGTGTGGATTCAAGTTTGAAGTGCAACAGTTGAGCAATGAATACCTCGGCCGGTGTCTTGAACCCAAGGCATTTGCGCGGGGTGTTGTTGTAGGCGGCGATGCAAGCTTGGAGAGCCTTGTCGTCGAGTGTGTTCAGGTTGGTTTTGCGGGGCAGGAAGCGCCGCAGGCGGCCGATGGCATTCTCGACGGCGCCCTTTTGCCAGGGGCTGTAGGGATCACAGAAGAAG
>Ga0209702_10000993_pt1 | contig 57646 bp, 51 predicted proteins | sample FRY01_FD_187210 | JGI IMG/M metagenome (GOLD analysis project Ga0209702, IMG submission 187210) | Freshwater microbial communities from Lake Fryxell liftoff mats and glacier meltwater in Antarctica - FRY-01 (SPAdes) (version 2) | ecosystem: Environmental > Aquatic > Freshwater > Ice > Glacier...
AACTACGATTCTAGAAAAACTGCTAAACAGAATGATTTCCAATCCTCCAATGACCTATAAATCAATTAAATGCAATGTGGCTTAAAGGGGTAACCCTATAAACTAATTTGATTTTGTGGAATTGGTGACGTTTGGCTCACATAAGCCACGGCCGAATGGTTACCGCCATCAATTAATAGGTAGGCAGTTGGAATAATTTCCAAATTCGATTCAGAAATATTTTTCGCAGTGCGAACGTGCTGACCTATTAAATAGTCGGGATTTCTTCCTGAAAGTAAGCTCAAATATAAAATTGCATCTGCATTTTCATCATATTGATAAACGTCGCCTGGAAAAATTACGATTGGTAATTCACTATTTTCTTTTAAAAAATGAACTACATTTTGGAGGTCAGACTTCTCAACGGTGCTTCCGCCAACAAATAAATAATCGACATTTGCGAAATTTAATTTTTTAATAAAATCCTTTTTGTTCGAAAAATCAAATTTGTCAGGATCAATCAATATCGCTATTTGCCCTTTTTTAGACTTGATTCTTCTATAAATCTCTTGGTTCAATTTCAATAGGAGCAGAGTTTATTGTTAATACATTGTGGCCAGAGGAAAAAACACGGAGAGGCACGTTTATAATATGCTGTGGATTATGTATGCGTCCAAACCAGGCTTCATCCTTTTTGAAAAGGCGTAGGTCATCTTTGAAACTGATTTCGTTTCTACCGGCAAGTTTATATAAAGTCTCTTTAGCTGACCAAGCCATTGTCATTTCAATTTCACTAGACGTGTCGAACATTTCAATTTCCTCATCGTGGAGGAATTTTGGAAATGTTTTTAATGCCAATCCTCTTATTGCTTCTAAATCAAACCCTATTTTATATTCAGAAACAGCAATCCCAACGATATCACGTGTATGGCTAATAGAAATATATTTGTTCGCTCCTATATGTGGAGCCCCTATAATGTCATAGGTAATCTCATCTTTTCCAAATATTGAATTTCGAAGCATGCGAGTCGCAACGAACTCTCTTTTTTTAATTTCACTTTGTATTTTATCCAATCTTAAAACCTCATTGGGTAAAAGTTCTTTTGAAAAATTTTCTGGAACAAAATCTTTATAAGACAACAGATTGATTTTTATTGAATCATTAATTGAAATGCTGTGAGTGTTAGAGAAATCCATAGGCTATTTCAAAGGTAACAAAATATAAAAGTGTAGTATTCTTTTTAGACATGTATATACGTTGTGAAATTTAGTTAAGAAAGTGTTAAGAAAACTAAAGAAGGATTTCTATCTTTGTTAAGTTTAGTTAAAGAAATTTTATAGAATTTCAATTTTAGGCGAATCACGCAAGCGGAATTTGTCTATATTTACGAATTCTTGCAAAAAAAATGTTAAAACAAAAATAGAAGCATATGCTACGTAATTTTACTTTGTTGCTGTTAATCTTCTTATCTACAGCTACTTTTAGTTTCGGTCAAGTAGGTCTGGGGACTTTGAAAGGTTCGGTTATCGATGCTGACACAAAACAACCCATACCTTTCTGTAAGGTGTTGATCACGCAAAACGGAAGCGTTAAGGGTGGTGCAAACACTGACTTTGATGGAAAGTTTCAAATTAATTCCATTGGAGTTGGTTCTTATGACGTTGAAGTCAGAAATGAAACAGAAGGTTATCAACCTACTGCCTTAATAGGTGTAATTGTATCTTCGGATCAAATTACTTTCTTGGACAAGATGATGATTGCTAAGGCAAAGAGTGTTCAGGAAATTGAGGAGGTTAAAGTTGTGGCTTATCGAGTTCCCCTTATTAATAAGGATGGAGGTTCGTCAGGAGCTACCGTTACTCGTGAAGATATTGCGCGTTTACCTGTTCGTTCAGCTGCTGGTGTTGCCTCAACTGTAGGCGGTGTAAACGCACAAGAAGGTGGTGGCATTAGTGTGAGAGGTTCACGTGAAGATGGTACTTACTATTATATAGATGGTATTAAAGTACGTGGTTCTTCTAACTTACCTAAATCAGCAATTGAAGAAGTAACTGTTATTACAGGTGGTTTGCCAGCTAACTATGGTGATGCAACAGGAGGTATTATCTCTGTAACAACTAGAGGTCCAAGTTCAACTTACTTCGGCAGTGTTGAGGTGGTAACGTCTGGTGCTTATTTCAAAGGAAAAGATGAAAACGGATACGATGGAAAAGTATTTGGATTAGACAAATATGGATACAACCTAGTGGAAGGGATGTTCTCTGGCCCACTTTGGATGATTAAAGATTCTACAGGTGCAAAAGTAAAACCGCGTTTAGGATTTTTAATATCTGCCAATTATACAAGAGAGTTAGATCCAAGACCAGTTGGAAATGGCGGTCAATATCGAGTTAAAAAAGATATTCGTGACTCATTAATTGCTAATCCTTTGCGTCCAACAGGTCTAGGAAGAGGTACTTTTAGTAATGCATTGTTCTTAAGACAAGATGATTTCGAGCAAACTCCTTGGAGAATGAATGCTAAACAAGGCGTTTTATCGGCTCAAGGAAAAATTGACGTTAACACGGGTCCAAGCGTGAATCTTACATTTGGTGGATCAATGAACTTAAGTAATCAGTCACTAGCAAGCTATTCAAACTCGCTTTTGAATTTCACAAATTATGGAGTGGCAAAATCATTTGACTGGAGAGTTTTTGGCCGATTAACACAACGATTCTCGAATGATAGAGAAGGCTCAAGTTCAAAAATAGGTAGTGCTTTCTATTCATTGATGGTTGATTATTCAAAACAAAATAATGAATCCTATGATCCAAATCACAAATTCAATATCTTTAATTATGGTCACGTAGGTACTTTTACCACTACAAGAAGACCATCTTATGAATTTAATGCAACTGCGCAGAGATGGGAACATAATGGATTCAGAGACTTATTAGTTGAATTTAGCCCCTCTGAAACGAATAAAACATTAGCAGCTATTACGACTCAGTACTATTCAATTTACGAAGGACAAGCTACTGGGAACTACGAGAACTTATTCCAAATTCAACAAGGTAACGCTCTGAGAAATGGCGATAGTCCTCAAAGTGTTTATAATATTTGGGCAAATATTGGTTCACCTTATAACGGTTTTGGTAAAAGCGAAAATGACCAATTTCGTATTACGGGTTCAGGTTCTGCAAATATTGGTGACCACTCCATGTCTCTCGGATTCGAGGTTGAACAACGTTGGGACAGAGGTTGGGGAAGTGGAGACTTAGGCCCTACAAGCATTTGGCGAAATGCTCGTCTTTTAGCAAACTCTCATATTACTGAAGTTGATTTATCATCCGGTGTTGAAAGTGACTCTGGCTCATTTAAAAGAATTACATACAATCGTTTGAATACAGGTTATGCGTATAATTCTGGAACAGGCGAATACGGCGGACAAGGCGGGAAACTTGACATCAACGGAAATACAATTTTGGATCAGCAGTCATTTTTTGATTACAATTTGCGTAAAAAATTAGGGTTTAATGTCAGTGGTACTGATTTCATTGATATTGATCAATACGATCCAACTACTTTTACCCTAGATATGTTCTCTCCTGATGAATTATTCAATTCAGGAAATTCTTTCGTTTCATATTATGGATATGATCATACAGGATCTAAAGTCCGCGGAAAGACAGACGTAAATGACTACTTTGAAAAATTTGATAAGAATGGAAACTACCAAAGATTTATTGGAGCATTCCAACCTATATATGTTGCAGGATATATTATGGATAAATTCTCTTACAACGATTTAGTATTCAACGTTGGTGTGCGTGTAGACATGTTTAATGCAAACCAACCCGTATTAAAAGATCCATATTTATTGTATCCTGCTAGAACAGTAAAAGAAGCGAGAGAATTGGCTGGTTCGGATCCAAACACATACAGTTGGGTAGAAATCCCTACATCTATGGGCGATGATTATACGGTATACGTGAATGATACAAAGAATCCTAATGCAATAAATGGATTTAGAAAAGACACGAAGTTTTACAACGCTCAAGGTACAGAGGTTTCAGATCCACAGTTGATTAACGGACCAAATGGAATTCAGCCTTGGTTGTTGGATCCTTTTCAAAGCTCGCCTAATGCAAGTGCGTTTAAAGATTACAAACCGCAGATTAATGTTATGCCACGTGTAGCATTCTCTTTCCCTGTGTCTGATGAAGCATCTTTCTTCGCGCATTATGATGTTTTGACAAAGCGCCCAACTAACAATAGCCGTTTTGATCCATATGCATATCAGTTTATTGAATTCAGATCAGATATCATAAACAATCCAAACTTGCAACCAGAGAAAACGATTGATTATGAAATCGGGTTCCAGCAAGTTTTGTCTAAAACATCTTCTTTGAAAATCTCTGCTTTTTATCGTGAGCAAAGAAATAACGTTCAATTACAAAGTTTCAACGGAGCCTACCCAATCGATTACCGAACATTCGGTAACCGTGACTTTGGTACAGTTAAAGGTTTAACAATAGCTTACGATTTAAGAAGAACAGGTAATGTAAGAATTACAGCTAACTATACACTTCAATTCGCTGACGGAACAGGCTCAAATGCGACATCGGCTTCAGCCTTGATTCAAGCAGGTTTACCGAACTTACGTGTGATTTCTCCATATTCATTCGATCAACGTCATGCATTTGCAGTTACAATTGATTACAGATATGGTTCTGGAACAAATTACAATGGGCCTGTCGTGAAAGGAATAAATATTCTCGAAAATACAGGTTTGAATATATTCTCTAATATTTATTCTGGTGCTCCATATTCTTCTCAAAGTAACATTTCGAACGTTGCTCAAGGAAATACAATTACTCCGAGTTTAACTGGAACGCAGAATGGCTCGAGATTGCCATGGTCTTATCGTTTAGATATGCAATTGGATAGAACATTCGATCTTGTTATAAAAAGAGGCGAGGATAAGAAAAAACCAGTTTTCTTGAATGTCTACATACGTGCAACGAACTTATTGAATCAGTTCAATCGACTTAATGTTTATCGTGCAACAGGAAACTGGAATGATGATGGTTATTTAGCAGCTGCTCAAAGCCAAACATCAATTCAGAATCAAACAGATGAGCAATCGTTCAGAGATTATTATACAATGAGCATTAATAATGCATTGAATATCTCTGTTCCAAGAACAATAAGATTAGGGGTGAAATTTGATTTTTAAAAAATTAATACAATAGAGTTATGAAAAAAGTATCAGTCCGTTTTTTACTGGTCACCATTGCAATGATTTCTTCTCATCTCGTTTTCGCTAAAGAAGACGTTAGAGGAAAAACATCTCAAAATGCACCTAAACCGTATGTTGTCCCTGCAAAAGGAGCGCAATGCGTACCATCGGTAACAGCATTAGAAATGGAATTTAATGATGTAAAAGCATTGCTTCAACAAGGAGGTCGTATGTTCGAACGTCCGGGAACCCAAGTAGCCGCCTATGAGGTTCCAAAAGGAAGTGGTTTGAGAGCAATTTTTGCCGGTTCACTTTGGATGGGTGGAGTAGATGCCAACGGTCAATTGAAGTTAGCAGCGGTTCGATTTAAGCAAGTTGGAAATGATTTTTGGGCAGGTCCATTGACCGTTAATGCAAATAGTGGTAATTACAACCCTTTTGTGCCAGGTGGGGACGATGTTGTTCGAGATTTCGGACCAGCTGACATTCTTAGTGCTGAATGTATCGCTTATGATAGATTTTTTACCATCCAAAAAGGAGAGGTGACAAATTTTAAAATTTGGTGGGATTACGATCAGGGAATCACAACTACACCTGTAAATAAACCAAGCGCAGACGTAATTAATAGAATTTCAAACTGGCCAGCTCACGGTGATATTAGTTTAGGACAAGATTTTTATTTAGCTCCTTTTTACGACAATGATGGTGGAGGTTCTTACGATGCGTTAATTGAGGGAGATTATCCTTGGTATGACGACATTTTAGGTCGTGATGATGTTCAATGTGGTATTGATAGAAGAATAACACTATTTGGAGATGAAACGCATTGGTGGGTATTCAACGATAAAGGAAATATACACACGGAAACAGGTGGTGATCCAATCGGAATGGAAATTCGTGCACAGGCATTTGGTTTTGCTACGAACGATGAAGTAAACAGAATGACTTTCTATAACTACGAGTTAATTAATAGAGGTGGGCAAACTTTATATACTACTTATTTCTCACAATGGCTAGATCCAGATTTGGGTAATGCACAAGATGATTATGTCGGTTGTGACGTTTCAAGAGGATTAGGTTACTGCTACAATGGTGATAACAATGACGAAAGTGCTAGTTCGAATCTTGGCTATGGATTAAACCCTCCAGCGATTGGTATTGACTTCTTTGAAGGTCCATATTTGGATGCTGATGGAATTGACAACCCAGGCCCAAGATTAGATCATGCTACTGGAAATTACATTCCTCCAAGTCTACAAAATGCATTAGATAGTAACGGTATTGTTTACCGTGGAATTGGAACAGGATACTCTGACAATATAATTGATAATGAGCGTTTCGGAATGAGACGTTTCACCTACTTTACAAACGGTGCCTCTTTTCCCTACTCCGATCCTCAAACAGCCGCACAATATTATAACTTCATGTCAGGATCTTGGGCAAATGGTGCTGATATGTATTACGGCGGCACTGGTGCCCAAGGATCAACTGGTTCGACTCTTATTCCTGCAGATTATATGTTCCCAGCGGATTCAGATCCATTGAACTGGGCAACTGCTGGAACGGATCCTGGATTTGATTGGAGTGAGGCTTCTACGGATGGTGGAACTGCATTTAATCCTTCTGGTGACAGACGTTTTGTTCAGTCAGCCGGAGCATTTACATTAAGACCAGGTGCAGTAAACAACATTACAGTTGGTATCGTTTATGGTCGTGGTGTTACTGGTGACCTGTTTGGTTCAGTAATAGCATTAAAAAGAGCTGATACGAAAGCACAAGCATTGTTTGATGCATGTTTTAAAATTCTAGACCCACCAAATGCACCGCGTTTGCAAATACAAGAACTGGAAAATGAATTAATTTTAACGATTGACAATCCAATCGGTTCGAATAACTACAAAGAAGGTTATGAAGAAGAAGATGAAATCAATATCGTAGACCCAGGTGTAGATAGATTCTATCGCTTTGAAGGGTATCAAATATTCCAAATGGTTGATGAGTCAGCTTCAGTTTCTGATATTGCTGATAAAACAAAAGCTCGTATAGTTGTTCAATGTGACCTTAAAAATTATGAGAAGAATGCATTAGGTTTCCCAAATTTGGAAAAACCAATAAAAGATTTGATTAATTTCGAGTTTGATGAAGAATTAGGCTATGATATACCTACATTAAAGGTAAGTGGATCGAATTCTGGTGTAAAGCATTCGTTTGTTGTTTCTGAAGATTTGTTTGCTCAAGGGACAAGAACCTTAGTTAATCACAAAACATATTATTATGTTGCCGTTTCATACGCATTCAATAACTATTCAGATTATGACCCGAATGATGCAACGAAAATAAATGGTCAAAAAATTAAATACATTGCTTCTCGTTTAGGATATGATCAAGTTGCGATTAAACCAGTTTCGGCCATACCTCATAATCCAGCGCCAGAGGCAGGTGGAACATATCAATTGTCAGATTATGGTGCAACGCCTAAAATTACACGATTGGACGGTCATGGAAATGGTGGTCGAGTATTGGAATTAACAGCAGCATCTGAGACTTCTATTTTGAACAATGGATTTTTAGCTACACCGGAATATCAGAACGGAAAAGGGCCAATTAACATAAAAGTAGTGGATCCATTAAATGTTGCTGACGGGTACTTTGAATGTGAATTTAGAGACTACACTACCAATGCGTCATTATTTGGAAATGCTGCTGATACGGCAAAATGGACAATAAACCGTTATGACTCAAAAGGTGGAGCGTTATTAGAATCTATTAGTTCTGAACAAATGATAAGTGTTGATAACGAGCAATTAATTCCACAATGGGGTGTCTCTGTTCAGATTAATCAAACAAAATATTTTGTTGAAGTAGGATCAGGACCATTAACGGTAGAAACAACGAACGTTTTAGAATCATCATTAGCATTTGCGGATAGTTCTAGACCATGGTTGTCCGGAATTGTGGATAGAGACGATTATACACCATCGAACTGGATCCGTTCTGGAAGTTTCCAAGCAGACCCACCAGCAAGTTATCCTTTCCCTCCAATTGGCTCGGAGCTTTATGAAAGTGGTTTGTGCTATAAAGACGAGATTGGGAAAGATCCAAATAAACGTTGGTCAAAAATCTTAGAGGGCGCTATGGCTCCTCACGCTTTAGTTGGATACCAATGTGATTTTATGCCATTGGCATACTACAAATCTTCACCAAGCTATCCAAATTCACCTGAATCTACGCCAGGTTCGGCAAGAAACAATGCTGCTTTGGCCTTTTCGCCAAGTATTGACATTGTCATAACAAGTGATAAATCGAAATGGACGAAATGCCCGGTAATTGAACTAGGTCGTGATCCATCTTTGAATATCAATGGCGCTAAACCTGGAGGATTGAGAAAAAGCTCTAGTTTAGACAAAAATGGAAATGTGATAGCAGGCAGTGAAGGTATGAGTTACTTCCCAGGTTATGCGATTGACATCGAAACTGGAGCACGTTTGAATATGGCTTTTGGTGAAAATTCATTCTTAGGTCAAGATGGTGGTGGTGACATGAAATGGGAGCCAAGTACAAATCGTTTCGGTGCAACTGGAAATCCTTTATTAGGAGGAATGCATCCAATTTATGTATTCTCTCACAAACAAAAAGAGATCAACGGTGCGAGCAGTTTATACGATATGGGTTACTACTCTGAAAGTAGTAATGAATTGGAGAACTTATTGATAGACATGGTAGACAATAATAGCAATACTGCAAAAACAAATTTCTATAATAGTCTTACATGGGTCGGTTATCCGATTCGTACAGCTAATAGAAGTATGTTTGAAACGGAAGTTCGAATTAGAGTTCGTGTAAGCAAAGAATATAAAAACTTCAGTGCAACAGGAGAGAATGGTGGAAAACCTAAATACTCATGGTCAATGAATGATTTAGCTCCGCGGAAATCTGATAAAAATGCTTTGGCTGAGTTCTTGAATACTATTCGTGTAGTGCCAAATCCATATTATGCTTATTCTGAGTATGAACGCAATAGATTGGATACACGTGTTAAAATTACAAACCTACCAGAAGTATGTAATGTTAATATTTACTCCACGAATGGTAAGTTAGTTCGTAGCTTTAAGAAAGATAGTCCGGTAACGAGTATAGACTGGGATTTGAATAATCAACTGGCAATTCCAGTAGCAAGTGGAGTCTATTTGGTTCATGTTGATGTTCCAGGTGTAGGGGAGAAAGTTTTGAAATTCTTCTGTGGAGTTCGACAAGTTGACTTACAAGGTATATAAAATACAAAGAGCAAAAAATGAGAAATTCAATGAGATCAATCAAAAACAAGATGCTAGTTGGCGCATTGCTTTGCAGCTTTGCAGTAACAGCTGGAAATGAGGATCGTGTAGGTTCATCAGGAGCATCTCAACTTTTAGTTAATCCTTGGGCGCGAAGTTCAGCTCTTGGTGATGCGAATATTGCATCATGTACGGGTTTAGAAGCAAGTTATATAAATATTGCTGGATTGGCTTTTACAGACAAAACACAATTGAAGTTTAACACAGCTAACTGGATGGGAAATGCAGGAATACAAATGTATTCAGCAGGAATTGCCCAAAGAGTTTCTGAGCAAGGTGTTATTACTTTAAGTGTACAGTCAATGAATTTTGGTGATATTGATATAACAACGGTCAATTTGCCAGAAGGAGGTATTGGAACATTTTCCCCTCGTACAAACATAATTAACGTGGGTTATGCAAGAACTTTTTCGAGTTCAATACATGCAGGGATTAACCTAAAGGTTATTTCTGAAAGTATTTCGAATGTACGAGGTACTGGAGTAGCTTTGGATGCAGGGATTAAGTATATCACTGGAGAGCAAGACCAAGTGAAGTTTGGTATTACATTGAAAAATGTTGGCCCTGTACTTCGATACAAAGGAGATGGTTTCACGCAACAAGCGAATTATTCATCAACGGGTAAAATTACATCTTTGGATCAACGTATTCAAGCATATGAATTACCCTCTTTATTGTCAATCGGTGCATCATATGATTTTCTTGTAAATGACAAGAACAAAATTATTGCAAACTTTGGTTATACAGCGAATTCATTTTTCTACGATCAATTCCGATTAGGTGCTGATTATGGAATGACGACAGAAAAGTTTGCTTTTAATTTACGTGCTGGATTTATATATGAGAAGAACATTTTCTCTGTTGAAAACAGATCGAATGCGTTATTAGGACCAACAGCAGGATTCTCTATTGATGCACTAGTCGGCAAAAATAAAAATGCACTAGGTGCTGAATACAGTGCGCGATTTGCTGGAGTATTTGGAGTCATTCATACATTTGGTGTAACAATTAGTTTGAAATAAGATAAAGCTTAATTATATTTGCTAGACAAGAGGGTTCAATATGGGCTCTCTTGTTTTCTTTTTTAATAAATTGATAATAAGATTACAATGTCACAGATATCATACTATACAGAAGCAGGTCTTAAAAAGTTAAGAGACGAATTGCACGATATGAAGTCGGTTCAGCGCCCTTCAATTAGTGAACAAATTGGTGAGGCTAGAGACAAAGGTGATTTGTCAGAGAACGCGGAATACGATGCAGCTAAAGAAGCTCAAGGTATTCTCGAGATGAAAATTGCCAAACTTGAAGCGATAATTGCGAATGCAAGAATCGTAGACGAAACAAATATGGATGATTCAAAAGTTTATATCCTATCAACGGTTAAAATCATGAACGTCGCAAATAGAGCTGAAGTGTCATATACTTTGGTAGCTGAAAATGAGGCAGACCTGAAGGCAAAAAAGATTTCAATTGATTCTCCCATAGGTAAAGGTTTATTGGGTAAAAAGCGAGGAGATATTGCAGATGTTCAGACGCCAAATGGAATTATTCAATTTGAAATTATTGATATTTCTAGAGGATGAGTTCGCTTTTCACTAAAATTGTGCTAGGTGAAATCCCAGTATATAAAGTTGCCGAAACAGAGAATCATCTTGCCTTTTTAGATATTCAACCCTTGCGTATAGGTCACGTTTTGGTGATTCCTAAAAGGGAAATTGATAATATTTTTGATATTGAAGATGAGGAACTTGGTGAATTAATGAAATTCGCTAAAATAGTTGCTAAAAAGATTGAAAAAGAATTTCCATGTAGAAAAGTAGGTGTTGCTGTTGTTGGATTGGAAGTGCCTCACGCTCATATACATCTAATACCAATAGATAATGTCTCTGATATGGATTTTAAACAGTCTAAATTGATTTTATCTGCCGAAGAATTGGAGGATATTGCCATTCGCTTAAGAAAGGCATAAGTTTTGTTACTTATTCGTTAGGAATGAAAAGTATTTTTAGGAGAAGATTATTTAAGTTAACCCTTGCATTTTTGTGCGGGAGTTCAGCTTTTTCTCAAAACGTAGATAAAGCGAACTTGAATATTTTATTTGTGGGTAATAGTTACACGCACATGAACGAAATGCCTTTTATCTTCGATAGAATGGCAAAATCTAAAGGTAAATCGGTTTATGTCGAAATGAATACACGAAGTGGTTCATCCTTCCAAGCCCATACAACCCGACCAGATTTATTCAAAACAATTCAAAGCCGAAAATGGGATTTCGTGGTACTCCAAGGTTATAGTCGCGAATTATCATACGATTCTAGTCATCTGGATACCGCAACAATGCCGTATATAAAACAAATCTTAGATAGTATTTATCAGCAGGATTCTTGCACGAATGTTTTGCTATATATGACTTGGGGATATAAGGACGGCTTTGCAGATCGAGAGGAAACGGACACATATGAGAAAATGGCGGATAAAATAGCTGCTGGTTATCAATATTTGGCTGACAGTCTTGAACTCCCAATTGTTCCAGTAGGAATGGTGTGGAAAGATTTTCGAAATAAGTATCCAGAAATAGAATTGTATGATGCGGATAAAGCCCATCCAAGTAAAAATGGCTCCTATATAAGTGCGAGTTGTTTTTATACCGCAATCTTCAATGAATCTCCTGAAGGTGCAATTACTTCAACTATAAGTAATGAAATTGCACCCAAAATTCAAAAAATGGCGGCTAGTTATGTTTTAGAGAACTACAAAAGGTATAAATTAGATGTTAATACTTATTCCATAAAAACGCTACGCACTGTTGAAGGTAAGTTTATGATTTATGGTATAACCAATTTTCCAGAAGCAACATCAATTGATTGGAGTTTTGGTGATGAAAATACATCTACAGATAAAAACCCGACTCATCGATACGCGAAACCTGGCGTTTATAGAATTGTATTAAGAGTTGAAGACAAGTGCGGAACAAGAGTTATTGAACGCACGGCAGAGTTTAAGGAGCCTAAAAAACCAATTGCAAAGCCAAAACCTCATCCGAAAAGAGGGAATACGCCTAAGAAGAAAATTTAAGCTTTAAAAATAGCATTTCTAATCTTTCTGAATGGCCACAACAATATGGCTTTAAACCTGATGTAAACAGCTGTCAGAGGCTCTAAGTATTTAGTGAAGATTACAAATACGGTAATAAAACTTAGAGCTGAGAAAATTGCTTGTAAAGGAGTTAACGATTCTTTTAATATGTGGTTAAGACCAATTCCAAAAATACCGCTATACAATACGATTACATGTACTATGTATATTTGAAGCGTATTTTGTCCAACCTTTAAAAACAAAGAGTCTTTAACGTTTAAGTATTTTTCGATAAACATTAATATTCCTATCACGATAAGAACTTGTCCTAAACGCCCGTATAGCCAAGAATTAAATGACAAGTCTATGGAGCTGTCTGTATAAATGTATTTAAATAGTAAATCGACCGTTTCAAAAATGGTATATCCAAATAGATTTAAAGCAAGTCCAAGACCAATAAATGTAATAGGAAACCAATCTTTTCTTACGTGCTCGTGAAATCTGTTAAGTAAAGCCCCAACCATTCCTCCATATAGAGTAAATGCCACCCATGGTACGATTGGAAACACCGAATCAGGTCCTTTTATCATATTTTGAATGAATAATGGCCAATCGGTTAGCAAATAAGTTTCTTCCGGTAAATTTTTCAGGTAAGGATAAAAACTAAAGAGCGTTGTTGCGGAGAGAAAATAATAAAACCAAAGTCCACCTTTTCCTATGAGTTTGTAAATGCCAAAAATCAATAATAAAAAAGCAATACCTATACCTATACTTTGCAGAACATGGAAGGCATATATCCAATTACTAACGTTGCCGCTGATATATTGACCAATGTTCTGAATGTTTAATTGGAGTGCATAACCCCAAAATAGTAATTCCAATGAACGTTGAAATCCTTTTTTAACGCGTCTATTTTTAAAGTAACCGGCTTGAACGTTATTCGTTAATAAATAAACAAAAACTACTCCTGTAACCGTAAAAAACATAGGAGCAGTAAAGCCTCGCACAAAATTCCAAGTGGCATAAAAGAGATTATCATCGTCACGGTATGCTTGACCAAGTGTTAGACCAATGAAATGCCCCTCTAACATTAATAAAATCGCAATGGATCTAGCCATATCGATAAACTTTAAACGTTCGCGAGGAGCTTTTACAGCTTCAGTAATTTTTTCGTTCATTTTTCGATTTTAAACAAAATTAGAATAATCTTCATTTTAACAACTATTCTTCGATTGTTGCACTAAGAATTAATCTTATTTCTTCTTCGGCATTTTTTGTTTTGAGATAAATAGATTTAACAACTTCTCCATTATATCCCGAGGGGTCAAAGGTAAAAGTAATGATGCTACTTTCACCAGGAAGTAATATGTTTTTTCCAATTTTTACTTCACTGCAATCACATGGAATACGAGGTGGTAAAAATGAAATTGTATGTGTGTTGGTATTTGTAATTTCATATGTAACACTTACTTTTTTCTTTGCTGAAATTTTCCCCAGATTTTGGATATTGGAATTTAACTTTAATGGCAAATCAATTATACTATCTGTAAAGAAGTTTAAACTTTGAATTTCAATTTTTCTTTCTAAACACGCGGCTCTTGAATAAACAGAATTTTTTTGATCGTTCAAGTTGTCACTAACCAATTTATTGGCCGTATATTCTCCGAAAGGTATTTCAGAAAATGTAAGTTGACCTCCCTTCGTTGAAGTATTCTTAATGTAGGGTGTGAAAACACCATTATCCAGAGCGGATAAATAATTGATTAAGGAACCTATCCTGCGTTTCGTTAAATTTACATTATAATCTGTTTTCGCTAATGGGCTCGCAAAGCCTTTGATGGTTAAATTGATCTTCCGACCTTTTTGTAACTCGTCTAGAAGTAAATCCTGAAAAATTTTCAAATCTTTTACACCTTGGTCAACATATTCAATAAAGAAAGATTCAATATCTTCTTTCGCCTCATCTGAATTTTCACCACTTAATCCATTCGAATATTCCTTTTGGTATTTATCCAACATGGCTTTGTATTCGAAATAGCTTTCGATATAATTAACTTTTGTGGTCGTATCAATACTCTTTGGATTGGGAACGTCGTTGTGGAAATATAATGTCACAGGCAAACGCTTCATCAATTCCTCTAATGTTTCTTTTTTCGTAGGAGGCTCAACAATAATTAGCTTTTTTAATTCAAAAACATCACTACAACAAGTTGGATTCTTGCTGTAGTGAACACCTAAACGATTACTTGAAATAAATTCCTGTGAACCGTTTTTAAAATAATACAAGTCGTTTGCGGGACTATTATAAGGTTTCCCCAAGTTGACTGGTTCATGCTGTTTACCTTCATATTTGGAAGAGAAAATATCTAAACCTCCGAAACCATCAAACCAGGAACTCGAAAAATACATGGTTTGATTTGTTTCATCCCAAAAAGGTGTTGTTTCATTGTCTGGAGAATTTAAACTTTTAAGATTGCGCACCCTTCCAAATTGATTACCGTTGTTTATTTGACTGCACCATAAATCTAGGCCACCTTCAGTACCAGATCTGTCTGAGGCGAAAACTAGGAATTCTTCATTGTCCCAATTGACAATACATGGCATTGTTGTGTTTGCTCCAGGCTCATTAATGATTGTGCCGAGGGAATCTGGACTGTACCACTTCCCATTGCGGTATCGAGCAACCATGATTTTACATTTGTAATTGTGATTATCCTCACCACATAAACTATAATAATATCGATCTCCATCCAATGAAAATGTCCCGTTTCCATTGCTGAATTTTGCCACTTTCAGTTCTTTAATCAAAACGGGTGTTGATTCTCCATTTACCTTTAAATCACTCTTATACAGATGTGTTCTATAATTTTTGCCGTAAACTTCTTCTTTAATGGAAATGGAATCAGCCTTCAGGGATGAAAAAATAAATAGTGAATCTTTTATAATGTGTCCAAATTCAGCATCTTTTGTATTTACTGTTCCAGGGTATGGATTTAAAGAAATATCGTTATTTTCCAACGCAGACTTTGCCCAAAGACAACTTTCAATTTCTCTTCTTGATTTGGCGTACAAGTATTCTTTTTTGTCTTTAGCGTATTTCTTTTTCGCCAACTTAAAGGATTCTATTGCTTCGTCGTACTTACCATTTTGTTTTTGCATTAAACCCAATTGCAATAAACTTGGGGGGTAAATCAAAGTGCCTTCTTTGTCGTAAACGATTTGATAATATTTCTCTGCTTTTCGATAATCTTTGTAGGCACGCAATGTTTCGGCATAGCCCCAATTTACGGCAACAGAATTCGAATCAATTTTCAATGCCTTTTCATAATATTCTAAGGCATAAATGAAATCACCTTTCTGATATTGTTCCTCGGCGTATTGTAAGTATTTACCAATTTCTGTTTGTGAATATGCATTTAAGCAAAATCCCATAAAAAGAGTAAGGCTTAAATATAATCTGGACATATGCGATGAATGATTTTTTTAGGTTTCAAAGATTGATGGATGTATCTAACTGCAATTTCAAGTCCTCCACGGGCATTACTTGCTTGTGTTAATTTGGAGAAATTCAAGTCGTAGCTTACGCCAAAAAACCAATTTTGATAATCCATTCCTAAACTGATAAAGCCAGCATCTTTCGTTCGACACCATATTCCGGCATACACAGCTCTATATTGACCCAAATATTCCTTCATTATATATTTCACGGAAGATCCCAAAACGAATTCTTTATACTTGCCCTGAAGAGAAAGATTCACCGCAGGCAGCAAAAATAAGTTTTTATCTAATTTGTGCTCGATTTTGGCGTGGACATTCGTGCGAATATCCCGCTGAATTTTTGCACCTAAAAAACCTTGGTCTGGACGGTTGAGATTAAACAACCCAAGCCCTGTATTTAATTTGTTTTTTGCGTTCAATTTCCAGTCTAAAACAAAGCCGAGTCCCGTAGAAAAATTTGTTCGACTGTTGGCGCTAAAATTTTCATTGGTCGATAAATTTTCATCGTATTGTATGCCATTGTATTGATTATCGAAGGTCAACAACTGTGCGTTAATTTGTCGCTGATTTATTCCAACATTTATACCGGGTCTAAAAACTAAATTAGAATCACGGGTAAGATATACAGGGAGATTTGCATTAACTTGAAATTCTAATGTGCGCAATTTACCATCACCAACTGCATCATGAAACAATAGGCCTCCAATTCCCAAGTTTTTTAGTTTAGTTAATCGGCCATCAACAGAAATAGAGGTGGTTTGAAAAGGAACGGTAACCGCACGCCATTGATCACGATAATTACCTACGAATCGATAATCACCTTTGAAATTACCGGCTTGACCTGGATTTTGGAATATTGGATTGTCAGAGAATTGCGACCAATGTACATCTTGCGCTACAATTGCAGCAGGAGCGAGGGAGAGAAAAATGATGAGAAGTTGTAATCCATTCATTCGTTCAATGAAATTAATCAAAAAATGATGGATGACAAAAAGAAAATGAGGGTGTAGGTCCGATTAATTATTACTCAGGGCGTACTAACCGAAAGGGGAAGTATTTTTCCACGATAAAACCGGTGACCATTTAATAGGAAATCAGCGATGTAGTTTGCCATTTCTTTTGCAGTATGTGGCGCTTCATAGCCTGGAAAAGCTTCACTCAACATTTCTGTTTGGACAGCTCCTAGACACAGACAATTCATGGAAATAGTGGTTTCTTTGAATTCTTCAGCAAACAACTCTGTGAAACTGCACAAGGCAGCTTTCGATGTTGAATAAACGCTAAGACCTGCAAATTTCACACTTCCCTGAAATCCTCCCATTGAGCTTATGTTTAAAACATGTGCACCAGTTTTTAGTAGGTAGGGAACTGCTGCTTGGGTAGATTGAATAACGCCTAAAATATTTGTTTGGTAGGATGATTGTATGTCATCAGCGGTTAATTCTAGAAAAGGTTTGTTTACGAGTTTTCCAGCATTGTTAACCATGAAATTTATTTCCCCAATACTTTTGAAAATGGATTCAGCGTTTTCGCGAACTTTGTCAGAATTTAAGTCAAATGGATGAAAAAAGATATTTGTATGAGCGTCAAATTCAGTACAATTATTTCTGGAAAGTGCATGAATCTCGTTTTCCTTGTTGGAAGCAAGCTGAAGAACTAATTCTTTCCCAATTCCGCGGCTAGTGCCTATAATGACAATTTTATTCATCAAACGAAATAGTTAGTTTTTCCGAAGTTGGAACTGCTTGACAAGCTAAAATGTATCCTTCTTCGATGTCTTCATCGGTTAAAGAGTAGTTAATTTTCATCGTCGCTGTGCCTTCTATCACTTTACATTTACAGGTGCTACAAACACCACCACGACAAGAATATGGAGGGTCATAACCTTCATTATTCAATGTATCGATGATTCCTTTGCCTTTGGCTTTGTATTTAATATGTATTTCTTCACCTTCCAAGAATACCTTTACATCACTGGAAACTTCTTTTGAATCACCTGATACTGAAACTCCTTCTTTCACTATAGGAGCAGAGAATAATTCTTTTTTGATTTTTGATTTTGGAACACCAAATAATGAAAGCTGTGCTTCCGCCGCTTCAATCATTCCAAGAGGACCACACAAGAAAAAGGCATCTGCATTTAGTATATCTATGTTTTCTTTCAACAAACTAGAAACCATTTTTTGATCCATCAAACCTTTTTTGTAATCTCCTGTAGATTCATCAGAGAAAATATAGTGCGATTTTACGTTGGAGAGTACATCAATTTCATCTCTAAAAATCATTGCTTTGAGGTCGTAATTACCATAAAACAATTCCATTTTGCGTCCAGTTTCTTGAATTTTTTTCGCAATTGATAAAATAGGCGTAATTCCACTTCCTCCAGAAAAAGCTACAATATTTTTTTGTTCATCTTTCAATAAGAATTGACCTTCAGGCTGACTGCAAAGGATTTTTGTTCCAGCTTTAGCAACACGGTTGAACCATTTTGAAACTTTCCCGTGTTCCATTTCTTTAACTGCGATAGATAAATCTTCATTTGAACCACTGCAAATAGAATAAGAACGACGATGGTCTTCCTCTTCTGCTTTTACAATAAAATTAATATATTGACCAGGAGAAAAATGAAATTTATCTATCAATTCAGCTGGAATATCCAAAACGATTTGAACACTAAGGTCAGTTAATCGTCGAACTTCTTTGATTGAGATTTCATAAAAACCGCGGGGAATTTTCCCTTCTTTTTTCTTCAAAAATTTAAATAATGCCATGCTTTCTACTTAATCGTCAAATGAAACTACAATTTTTTCGCTTGTTGGGTGCGCTTGACAGGTAAGCGTATAACCTGCTTCAATTTCGTTTGGCTCTAAACCGAAGTTTACAGTCATTCGAGCAGAACCTTCTATTATTTTTGCTTTACACGTGCAACAAACCCCACCTTTACAAGCAAAAGGTAAATCAGCGCCAGCTGCATGAGCCGCATCTAGTATCGTCTGTCCTGAGTGTAAATTTAAATCAATTTCGTCACCATCTAAAATGATTCTTACATTCGACTCAACATCATTTTCGGCAGCTTCAGGCTTTTCTGCAATTTTAATGTCGCCTGGCGTTGTAAACAATTCAAAATGTATATGTTCGGCTGCAATGCCATTGTTTTCCATTGCAGCTTTTACAGCGAAAATCATATCTTCAGGTCCACAGATGAACACATCATCAATATTATCGTGTTTCAAAAATATTTTGAAGAGTTTGTCTGTTTTGGCCTCGTCAATTCGACCTTTTTGCAATTTATTTCCTAAACTTTCTCTCGAAAGGATGTGCGTAATCCTCAGTCTATCCAAATAATTGTTTTTTAAAGCTTCAATTTCTTCTTTAAAAACAATGCTATTGGAGTTTTTGTTCCCGTAAAATAGGCTAACAGTGCTATCCAATTCTTCGTTCAAAATTGTTTTAACAATTGAAAGTATTGGTGTGATTCCGGAACCAGCAGCAAATAATGCGTAGGATTTTTCATTTTCTGCTTGGATGTGTGGGGTAAATTTCCCCATTGGAGTCATGACTTCAAGTTCGTCTCCAACTTTTAAAACGTCATTCGCATAAGTTGAAAATTTACCGTTTTCAACTTTTTTTATTGCCACACGCCATTCATTTTCGAAAGGAGCAGAACAGAGCGAATATGAACGCCTGAGTTCTTCGCCATTAATAGTTCCTTTTAGCGTTAAGTATTGACCCGCTTCAAAATGATAGTCAATCTTTAATTCATCAGGAATAGAAAAAGCTACTGACACACAATCCTCTGTTTCTCGTGTTATTTCGGCAATTTTAAGTGTATGGAATTTCGGTGTCATTCGCCTCTTTTAATTAAGGGCATAAAGTTAAGATTTTAATAGATTCAACAATGTATGTTGCCTTCTTTAAATTAATTTTTGATTTTCCGTATTCTGTCTTTGTTTAATTGCCATAAAGCAAGATTTACGTAAATTTGCACAAACGAATGCAATTGAACATGGAACAAAAATATAGTCAGGAGGAATTAGAAAAAAGATTCCAAGATAAAATTGACAACGATATTAAAATTGAACCAAACGATTGGATGCCAGAAGCGTATCGTAAAACTTTGGTGCGTCAAATTTCTCAACATGCTCATTCCGAAATAGTTGGAATGTTACCTGAAGGCAATTGGATAACGCGCGCGCCGAATCTTCGACGAAAAGCGGTATTGCTAGCGAAAGTGCAAGATGAAGCCGGTCATGGACTTTATTTGTATTCTGCTGTTGAAACTTTGGGCACCGATCGTGAAGAAACTATCGATGATTTGCATTCTGGAAAAGCAAAATATTCCTCAATATTTAATTACCCAACTTTAACATGGGCCGATATGGGCGCTGTTGGTTGGCTTGTGGATGGAGCAGCAATTATGAACCAAGTACCACTTTGCAGATGCTCATACGGACCATACGCAAGAGCCATGGTGCGTGTTTGTAAAGAAGAATCTTTTCATCAGCGTCAGGGATTTGAAATAATGGCAAAATTGGCTCAAGGAAGCCCTGCTCAAAAAGAAATGGCACAAGATGCTTTGAATCGCTTTTGGTGGCCATCAATTATGATGTTTGGACCAAATGATAGTGATTCTCCAAACTCTGCACAATCTACGAAATGGAAAATTAAACGTTTCTCGAATGATGAGCTGCGTCAACAATTTATTGATGCGACAGTTCCTCAAGCTGAGTTGATTGGATTAACAGTTCCAGATAAGGAGATGAAATTTAATAAAGACACCGGACATTACGAGCATGGACCAATCAATTGGGATGAGTTTTGGCAAGTTGTGAATGGTAACGGCCCTTGTAACGAAGATCGAATTAATACAAGACGAAAAGCGAAAGAAGATGGGGAGTGGGTTCGTGCTGCTGCCAATGCTTTTGCTGAAAAAAGAAGAATAAAAGTTACAGTTTAAGTTATCTTAAATTGACCTAAAAAATATAAAAAATGAGTAAAAACGAGTGGCCTCTTTGGGAGGTTTTCATTAGAAGCAAACAAGGTTTGAATCACAAACATGTTGGAAGCTTACGTGCTGCAGATGCGGTCATGGCGATTGAAAATGCTAGAGACGTATACACCCGTCGATCAGAAGGAATAAGTATTTGGGTAATTGAATCGAATAATGTACATGCTTCTGATCCGTCAGATATGGATTCTTTGTTCGAGCCAGGTCAGACGAAAGTTTACAGACATCCAACATTTTACGATGTTCCTGACGGGATTTCTCACATGTAATCCTAAAATATGAAAGAACATTTGTTTGAATACTTGTTGCGTCTTGGTGATGACAGTTTAATTCTTGGACATCGTGTTTCAGAATGGTGCGGTCACGGACCAATTTTGGAGGAAGACATAGCGTTAACCAATATTTCACTGGATTTAATTGGCCAAGCTACATCCTTGTTGAAATACGCAGCAGAAGTAGAGGGAAAAGGTAGAAATGAAGATCAATTAGCCTTTCTCAGAATAGACAGAGAATATAAAAATTCTTTGTTGGTTGAACAGCAAAATGGCGATTTTGGTGTTACGATCATGCGACAATTTTTATTCGACGCCTACCGCATGCCTTTGTATGAGGCTTTGTCTAAATCGAAAGACGCACAATTGGCTGCAATTGCTGAGAAATCATTGAAAGAGACAAAATACCATTATCGTCATTCAGCTGAGTGGGTTATCCGACTTGGTGATGGAACTGATGAGTCTAACGAAAGAGTTCAAAATGCTTTGAATTCACTTTATAGATTCAGTAGCGATTTGTTTTTTACAAATGAAGTTGATGAAGCTTTAGTGAAGGAGGGGATTATTCCTGAAATGAAAGCTATTCGAGATAAATGGTCACTTTCTGTGAAGAATGTTTTTGCTGAAGCTACCTTGGAAATCCCAACGAATAATTGGGAACAAATAGGAGGTAGAATTGGAAAACATTCAGAGTATTTAGGTCATTTATTGGCGGAAATGCAGTACATGCAAAGAACCTATCCAAATCTAGAATGGTAGAAGAACAACAAATTTGGAATTGGTTGGAATCGGTGAACGACCCTGAGGTGCCTGTTTTGTCTGTTGTTGATTTAGGAGTCGTTCGTAAAGTTGAATTGACCGAAAAAGGCATTACAATTACAATTACACCTACTTATAGTGGTTGTCCGGCAATGCAAGTAATCGAAGAAGACATTCGCCGAAAATTATTGGAAGAAGGACTTTCTAACCTCAATATTGTAACTGTTTTATCTCCAGCTTGGACGACAGATTGGTTGAGTGAAAGCGGACGAGAAAAATTGAAAGAGTACGGAATAGCACCTCCAGAAAATGAGGTGGATAAAAGTCTATTGTTTAGTGCTCCTCTAATTGTCCCTTGTCCTAAATGTAATTCGAAAGAGACAAAAATGGTAAGCGAGTTTGGAAGTACGGCTTGTAAAGCTCATTACAAGTGCATAAGTTGCAGGGAACCTTTCGATTATTTCAAATGTCATAGATAAAGCAGTTACAAAAAATTTCTTCCTACATTTGTAAATAACACGAAGACGATGGAAAACAAAAACGAAAATCAAATAAATATAGAATTAACAGAGGATATTGCATTGGGCGTTTATTCCAATTTAGCAATAATTACACACTCTCCGGCTGAGATAATCAGTGATTTCGTGCAATTAATGCCTGGAATGCCAAAAGGAAAAGTTCGCTCAAGAGTGATTATGACACCACAAAATGCAAAACGTTTTATGAATGCATTGATGGAGAATATTCAGAAGTATGAGCAAACGTTTGGTGCCATTCAAGAAAACGAAGGTCAAACGATGCCACCTATGAATTTTGGACCACCAACAACCCAAGCATGACAATAGATTAAAAATAAATCCGTTATTTTAACATCTCAAAAGGACAATATGAAAAAAATACTCATAGCATTATTGGTTTTGGCAGCTTTTGCTCCAGGATGTAAAAAGAAATCTTCTCCAAGAAAAATTGATAGAATTATAAAAGGATCAACTTGGCGTTTGGAAAAAATTATAGACAGCAACATTAACTATTCTTTAGATTATAATGGCTATACCTTTAAATTTACAGAAGAAATAACATTGGCAATAGTTACACCCGACTCGACTATTAATGGTTCTTGGGATAGATTAGAAGATGAAAACCCAGCGATTTTGATTTTAAATACAGCTAATGCTGGTCCAACTAAGAAACTTGGTGATGACTGGAACGTAATTTTCTTAAGCAAAGATGAATTTCGTCTAGAAAGACTCAATGATAAAAAGAGCCCGAACGACGAGTGTATTTTTAGGAAGATATAATAGCTCAAAATTATTTAAAAAGCACTCATGTTGAGTGCTTTTTTTATTTCAACTAATTTGAAAATTTACGTTTTTAATCATTATTGACTAAAATTTGTAGACATGTAGATCTTTTCTATGGAGAATTTCTTGAAGTAATCGAAAAAGATAAAATACACTAGATTCACCTGGCGTGTATCCCAATTCTTACTATTCCTTTGAATATTTTTTAGTATATCCTTCAATTTTGAGAAATAGTTTTTTCAAATAGACCAAAAACAAAATTTTGCTTTGTATCAAAAGGTGTTACGTGATCTTCAATTTTTGAGTGTTTAAGAATAAAAGAATTTGAAAAAGCTTCGGTCAAACTTTGGATACTATATTGTGTTATATCCAGTCCGCTGCATTTCAAAGGACCTTCATCGGAAAAAGTGGCGATTATCATATTTTTTGCAACTGCCTTTTCTACAATTTCTATGTATTTATCAATGTTTTCCTTTGCCGTTAAAAAGTGAAAAGCCGCTCTGTCATGCCAAAGATCATAGTGCTCAGAAGGAATAAACTCTAGAATATCGGAATGTACCCACTTTACTTTACTAGCGTCTTTCCCTAGTCTTCCCTGAGCTCGTTTTAATGCTGCTACTGAAATATCCAAGACAGTTATATTTTCAAAACCCAATTCTAGAAGATGGTCAACTAAATTACTATCACCAGCCCCAATATCAATTATATGCGCATCTTTTTTTAACTCTAATTCCAATATAAAATCGAGAGAGGTAGCAGGTTTTTTTTGTGTCCAACTTACCTGATCAGGAGTTTTTGTTTCATAAATGATTTCCCAATGTTTCAAACTTTCGTTCATATAATTACAGTTTTATTTCAATAAAAAAACGCTCTTCACTTTTATTGCCAGCAAAATCTATTGCAATTAAAATTATTTCGTAACGACCTGGTGTTAACTCTGCGGTTTCAAAATAGGCATAATCTCCTTTTGATTCGTAAACAAGTGGAAACCATTTGCCATTTATTTGTAAACCATAATTTGATAAACCTGTTTGATAATCGTTCAAGCCCCAAACCAAACGGTTTGTTTTGGACTTGTAAATTACTCCTTTTACATTCTTTGTGACAATCGTAGGTGATTTTTCATCAATTTGAATGCTAATTTCTCCAAAGTATTTTGATTTTGCTTCTAACCAACCGTCGATAAAATTCGTTTCAAGTGCCGACCAAGTTGAACCTTTTTTTACCGCTAAATATTGTTGCTTAACCGGAAAATCAGCCCTGGCTTTCATCTTTACAGTAAAAGCTTCTTGAACGGGCCAATAATCACATTTAAAATAGACCGAACTTCCGGATTTCGAAATGTCTTTTAAAATGGGTTCATAGGTGCAACCTTCTGGCAGATAAATAAGTGTATTTTCAACATCAAGGTTGTATGAAGAACTTGGATTTATATAATTTTTGTCTAAAGCTTTACTTGGTTTATTATTTATTTCACCGTCAGCTACACTTGCATTGAAGTTCACGCTTGTGACATTTCCCGAAAAATCATAAGCATCATATTGTATTTGGTAGCTTTTATTTGGTTTGATCTTTAGAATCCCTAAACCATTTGTGACGTAAACAGATAGCGGATTGACAGCCGTTCTAAAAGCTTTGTGGTATTTTTGACCACCTCGAAAAGCATGGTAATCGGTGTATCCGTTTAAATATCTAGTATCTTCAAATGCAACACGGTTTAAACGGTGATTCATTAGCGTATCGCCATTTACAATAACTCGAGAACCATATATTCCGCAGGGATTTCCTACTCCGTCAAATTTATCTATTCCGTTTATGGCAAATCCAATTCCTCCTTTTACTGAACAATAAGTGGATGGTATAGTCACAGTGCCATTTGCAATTGTCCCATTTTTTATCAAAAACTCCATCGATTTTCCGGTGACCATATAGCCAAATTCATCTAAGGCATAGATTTTCACATTGTAAACGCTAGGTGCTTTCGTGTCTTTGATATCAAATCCAAATGAAAGCGGATTTATGGCTTCTTCAGTGTAGGTGTCTCGGATTTCAAAGTGTAAATGTGCTCCTCTAGACGAGCCTGAATTTCCGGACAAAGCGAATACTTCACCTCTTTTAACAATCAATTCGTTTGGTTGAAAATAAATGTCTGCCTTGGAATTTTCCGTTAATGTTTGTATTTCTTTTACGCGTTTGTCTAATTTGCTTAATAATCTTTGACAATGAGCATAAACACTTGTGATTCCTCCAGGATGATTGATATATACGACCAAACCGTAGCCATAAGGGGAAACATTTACGCGTGAAATATAACCTTGATCTATAGAATGTAAGGTTTGACCTTCTTTTCCTTCCGTTTTAAAATCCAATCCCATGTGAAAATGGTTTGTGCGCAATTCTCCAAAATTGGCGGATAGAACCAAAGGAATTGTCATTGGCGGATGATAAAGTAAAGCCACTTCTTTAGGTCCGTTTATGAAATTGAACCATTGAGCAACAAAAATTAAAACTAGGTAAAGAGGTGACATCATCTTTCAAAAGTACTTTTTTGAAAAAAAAGTAACGAATTATCCACAACAAATCTTGTCTTTATTCGTTCACTATGCTACTTTTGTAGAAAGTCTAAACCAAATGACGGAAAGCATTCAACGTAAAATTCAATTAATTAGCAGCAAGATGAAAGACTTGCATTCTTTTTTATTGGATGAAAGAGCGAAAAATGCCAAGCTGATAACTGATATTTCAACATTAAGATCTGAACTTCTAGAGAAAGACGAGGAATTAAATGGTAAGAATCACTATATTATGGAGAAAGAAAATCAATTGGTTAAGATGAATGAACAAAACACAGTTTCTGTGCCCGAGGAAAGTTTGACTCGTTCGCACGAAATTGATGAATTGGTAAAGGAAATAGAACACTGTATTAGTCAGTTAAGAAAATAAGCAATGGAGAAAAAGTCCTTATCATTAGTAGTTGCTGGAAGAACATATCCGTTAACCGTCTCAGAGGGTGAACAGGAACGTGTTTTGAGTGCTGCGGAGGATATCAACAAAGCTATTCAGATACTGAAAGAAAACTATGCAGTTAAAGATATGCAAGACTTATTGGCCATGGCAGCGTTGCAATTAGCAACAAAAGCTAGGTCTGGGCAAAGCTCCCCAGTTGTTTCGAATAGTGCAGATTACAGTTCAGTTGAGGCATCACTGGACGCTCTAAATACTGAACTTGACGAACTGAAATAGTTTCCTTTATTCATTACTGTGTTTTATTCGAAATGAATAAAATAGTATAAAAATGAGTTTAATTACTGGATTAATAATTGGTGTTCTCGGTGGCGCAGTAGTAGCCGTTGTTGGACAAAAGGTGCTTCTAAAAAATAAAGCTGAACAAATCTTAAAAGCAGCCGAAATAGATGGAGAAGCACTGAAAAACGACAAAATCAGTCAAGCAAAAGACCGCTTTTTAAAGTTGAAAGAAGAGCATGAAACAAATGTAAAAGATCGCGAAAGAAAGCTTCAGTCGAACGAAGATCGCGTAAAGCAAAAAGAGAAAACATTGTCTCAAAAAATTGAGGAGACTGCTCGACAAGAAAAAGAATTCATCAAAAAACAAGAAGTTCTTGAAAGCAAAATTGAAATAGCCGAACTTAAGCACCAAGAACTAGACAAAGTTCAACAAAAACGTGTTTTAGAATTATCAAAACTCAGTGGTATGAGTCAAGAAGATGCTAAAAACATGATGATGGAAGCGATGAAAGATGAGGCACGCACAAGTGCAATGTCACACATCAAAGAGATCATGGAGGAAGCAAACATGAACGCTACGAAAGAAGCGAAGAAAATTGTTATCCAAGCTATTCAGCGTGTTGCTCAAGAACAAACAGTTGAAAATGCAGTGTCCATTTTCAATATTGAAAACGACGATGTAAAAGGTCGAATCATTGGTCGTGAAGGTCGTAACATTCGCGCCTTAGAAGCTGCAACAGGAGTCGAAATTGTTGTTGACGATACGCCCGAGGCAATTATCCTTTCTTGTTTTGATCCTGTTCGTAGAGAAATTGCGCGTTTGGCACTTCATCAATTGGTTTCCGATGGTCGTATTCACCCAGCTCGTATAGAGGAAGTGGTGGCAAAAACTAAAAAACAATTAGAAGAAGAAATCGCTGAAACTGGTAAACGTACGTGTATTGATTTAGGGATCCACGGTCTACATCCTGAGTTAACAAGAATGGTTGGACGAATGAAATATCGTTCATCTTACGGTCAAAATTTATTGCAACACTCGAGAGAGGTGGCAAACATGTGTGCGATCATGGCAGCTGAATTAGGCTTGAATGTTAAAATTGCGAAACGAGCTGGCTTACTTCATGATATTGGTAAAGTTCCAGACGATGAGCCAGAATTACCACACGCTATTTTGGGAATGAAAATTGCAGAGAAATATGGTGAAAAACCAGATGTTCTAAATGCTATCGGAGCTCACCACGATGAAATTGAAATGACTACCATGATTTCTCCAATTGTTCAAATTTGTGACTCTATTTCAGGAGCACGTCCAGGAGCACGTCGAGAAATTGTAGAATCTTATATCAAACGAATTAAGGAATTAGAAAGTCTTGCGCTTGCTTACGAGGGCGTTAGTAGTGCATTTGCATTGCAGGCTGGACGCGAACTACGTGTAATGGTTGAAAGTGAGCAAGTAACAGATTTGAAAGCGGATGAACTTTCTTTTGCAATTTCACAGCAAATACAGACTGAAATGACCTACCCTGGCCAAGTGAAAGTGACTGTTATTCGTGAGAAGAGAGCTGTTAATTATGCGAAGTAAGTCTAATTAGCATTAATAATTAAAAGAGGTTTCATCATTGAAATCTCTTTTTTTTTGAAAAAAAAGAGAAATACAACTTTTACATCACTAATTTTTCAAAAGCTTTTTTATCTTCGTTATACATTCTGTGATCTTAATGAGGTATGGAATTAATAGCAAACTAAAATATTAACCTGTTGATGATTAAAATATTAACCCATAAGCGAAATATTGAGTTTTTATTTCTTGCTTGGCTTTTGTCCCTGCCTTTTGGCACCAGTATAGGTTCCTTGTCAATAGGTTTTTTAACTATATATCCTAATTTACTTTTGTCTTTTGCTTTATTAATACCTCTGCCATTTGTTCTCAAAAAATGGGCTAGACCGAATATAATATTTCTTGCTTTTATTTCATTGTGGTTAGTTTCCGCGGTTATTTTTGCTTTTTATAAAGGGAAATCAGAGATAATTCTTTTCGATATAAGGTCTTTGATAATGCAGTTAATATTTACTCTTTTGCTGTTTACGACCTACTCAATATTGGGTTGGACAAGATTCAAAGAGTTATTGATTATTGGGCTCAGATGTTTTTTATTCGTCCTTTTGGCATTCGGCTTGTTTGAATTCTACACTGGGAATCACTTAGAAGGGAACACATCAGCAAAATTATATTACCTACCAGTCAATTTTATTTTTTATGCACCGCTTTTCGTGTATGATAACCCGAATGATTTTCTCTTGTATTGTTTATTTATTTTAGTAGTCTTATTGATTTTCGATGATAGACTTCGAACAAATCGATTCGTACCTGTGTCCATTGCACTTTTGTTAGCTTTGTTCACGATATGCGCATATTCCAGACTTTCCAATTTCTTGATAACAATAATTGTATGTTTTCAAATATTTCAAGTTATACTGGATGTTAAGAAAAGGATAGAAATCAAAAGATATATACCTTATGCTATTGTCTTTGCTTTAATGGTTATCGTTTTGTTAATTAATCCGGTTTTCGTTGGTCCAAAATATTTAAATGCAAATAAATTTCAAAGAAATGGATTGGATATCACATTGACCGATTCATTGATTTTAAATGATAATGGCACGACAATAGGCAGGAAAAGCAGATTGGTAAAGTACAATGAACCAAGTGCCGATGAGGTTCGTTTAAATTTAACGCTTAACGGTTTGGATTTAATTCGGGAGAATCCTATTCTTGGTGTTGGGCCAGGTCAGTTTCGGCAAAGGCATATTAATCATGAGGTAAAGAGAAGAGTAGGTACTGTCGTTTCACCACATAATTTTGTAATAGAAGTCTTAAGTCAATATGGTATTATTGGATGGGGATATTTTATTTTTGTATTTTACTTGGCATATGAACTAGTACTTAAAAAGAGGAGTATAGCGAGAAACAATAAAAATTGGTTTATTATCGTATTTGTTTCGTTACCCGTTTTTTGGCTAATGCCATCAGCATATTTATATCTTAATATCCATTGGCTATTCTTACCTTTGCTGCTGATAGAATTGAATCGAATACAAGTCGAAGAGAATGCAATCTAAACCGGGAAGTAAGAGTTATTATACTAATTTCATTACGATGCTTTCGGGAAATACGCTTAGCCAAGTTATCCCTTTTGCAATAGCGCCTATTCTGACACGAATATTTTCACCAGTTGATTTTGCTGTATTCGCTAATTTCACAGCTATTGCTGGTATGATTGGTATTGTTGCTTCAGGACGTTTGGAGTTGGCTGTAACTCTACCCAAAGAGCAAAATAAAGCACAAAATTTGATCTTTGCTGGAATCATTTTTACCTTTTTACTAGGAGTTTTGAGTCTGGGATTCCCTTTATTTGCCGATGTGGTAGGTGATTTTTATGGAGACAATTATTTGCCTAAATTTTTATGGCTAATACCTTTAGCTGTGATCTCTTATGGCTTGTTAGGATTGTCGAATAATTGGACATTGCGCGAAAAACGTTTTAATACGCTCTCGGCTGCAAAGGTTATACAGTCATTGATAAATAATGGTTTAGCCGCTATTTTAGGATACATGGCATGGGGAATTGATGGCTTAATTATTGCTTGGTTAATTAGCCAATATGCGGGAATTATCGTTCTTTCATGGAGTATGAAGTTGCGAACAAATAGAAATGATTGGTCTTTTGGCTTGTTTAAAACAACAGTAAAAGAATACAAGGATTTTCCATTGATTAATTCACTACATGCTTTTACCGATGTGTTTGCAACGCAATTTATACTCTTCTGGCTTATTTCAAGCTATTTTGGAATGTTTGAATTAGGAATCTATGCATTAATGTTCAAATATATTAAAGCACCAATTGCTTTGGTTACAACTTCTGTTTCACAATTATTTTACGTTGAGGCAGCAGAATGCATTAACAAGGGCAAATCAATACGCCCGATAATGTTCAAAACAATGAAAATTGCCAGTTTATTTGCTTTGCCTTTTGGCCTGATAATTGTTTTTTTTGGTGAAAATTTGTTTGCTTGGTATTTGGGTCCAGAATGGGGCAATGCAGGAATATATGCTCAACGAATCTTACCTATTTTATTGATTACATTTTTGCTTTCTCCAATTTCGGTTATCCCGATATTATTCAAAAAGCAAGCAAAATCCTTTCTCTATAGTGTGAGTTGTTATAGCTTAAGTTTAGGGGGAATATTCATAGCAATAGCATTAGGCTGGAAATTTGAAGATGCATTACTGCTATACACTGCTGGGTATTGCGTATATTACATCGCGATATTTTTATGGTACAATAAACTGACATATACGAGTCATGCTGGTTTTAATTAATGGACTTTCACATTTTGGATCAACTTTAGCGGAAGCTTTACAGGCAATGGATAAGAAAAACCATTATGTTTTTCTAAATACCTATGTTTCAAAATGGGCACAATTAAAATTTCTAATTTTATTGCCCTTTGCAAGATTAGTAATCTCTTTTAACGGAGTTTCGTCATATAGCGGAACAATGGAAAGGGTGCTCAAAAGAAAAAAAAAGCTAATTATGTTTTGGCATGGAACAGATGCGCTACTTGCAAGAGATCGAAATGACAACGGAACGATAAACAATGAGTATATAAAAAACGCAAAACATTATTCAGATGCACCTTGGTTAATAGATGAGTTAAAAGATATTTTACCAAATTCAGAAGTTTTGAATTTTAAAACAATAAACGTAATTAATTCATATGAGGAGTTTGATAAGCTTCAAGTGCTGACCTATGTGCCTGGTGGAAAAGAAATTTTTTACGGATTGTCTTGGGTGCTTGAATCTGCAAAAAAACACCCTGAAATACCATTTTATGTAATGGGAAATACAGGTGTAAATCAAGAAAGACTAAAGAATGTTTTTTATTTAGGATGGGTGAGTTTTAAAGAATCTATTGAGCTTTATCAAGCATCACCAATATTTTTAAGGTTGACAAAACATGATGGAAATGCCTTAAGTATTGCTCAAGCTTTGTCATTCGGAGCTGAGGTTATTTGGACTTATCCGCATGAAAAAGGACACATGGTAGCGAACCAAGTGGAATTCCAAAATACCTTTGACAAACTTGTATTCAACTGTCAGTTAAAAATGGACAGAAATATTAAAAATATAGAGTACGTCAAGACGAATTACGATAAGTATATAGTTTTGGCTAATTTTATTAAAAAGATACATGGAACTAGAAAAGCATAAGCGTTTAGCTCTAATTACTAATTGGTATCCCCCAAAATCAGGCGTAGCAGTGAATCGAATGAAAGCTTTCGCAAATTATCTTTCATTAGATTATGTTGTTGAGGTTTTTTGTGACGGTTTAGAGAATAAAACGGAAATCATTAACGATCGTTTAATCGTCCATTTTATTGAAAGCAAACATATTTTGGACCAACTAAAAAGTAATCCAAAGGATTTTAAACTTCTTCACAATGTCAAAACAGCTTTGCGTATCCTTGCGTCAAAAATATGGCAAGAGCCACTAAAAAACTGGAAGAAGGAAACTTTGGCTAGGCTGAAGAAGGTACACGAAAAAGATCCTTTTGACATAATTGTAAGTTCTTATGCTCCAAAAGATCCTCATCAAATTGCATTGCAGTTTAAAAACGATTTTCCAAATGTTAAGTGGCTTGCAGACATGCGAGATGAAATGTACTTGAATCAAAATATTCACGGAAAAATAAAACTAGAATTAAAAAAACTTGAAGAAGAAATTGCGGAAGTTGTAGATGGAATTATTAGCGTAAGTGAACCAATTGTAAAGGCATTTAAAGAGAATTATCCTCACATTCTATTTTTTGACGAAATTAGAAATGGTTTTGACTTTGATCGTAGTTCTCTTTTGAAAAGTGAAGTAGAAAATAACAATGTAAAAATAGGCTATTTTGGCACTTTTTACGGAGGAAGAAAACCGGAGCGCTTTTTTAATGCAATCATAGAAGTTCAGACTGATTTTCCGGAGTTAACCATAGAAATTCATTTGGTTGGTACGCACAAGAACTTCGATATTCCTAGTAAGTTACAAAACAATGTTATCATGCATCCGCCAATGCCGTATACTAAGGCAATTGAATTTATGCACAGTATGGATGCAAATTTATTGGTGGAACCAATTTCTGAGCGTAAAGGTATTTTCACAGGTAAAATATTTGATTACTTAGCAGTTAAAAAACCGATTATAGCCATAGTTGATACTACCGATGTTGCCGCAGACTTAATTCAGGAAATGAATGCGGGTTATATTGCTTCATTTGATGATGCTAAAGACCAAGCCGAAATGATAAGCTTGTTTTTCAAGGATTTTTCAAATCACAAAATAATGGCTGGATCTGAAGAACAGATTAACGCTCTGCACAGAAAAGAAAGTGTGAAAAAGTTAAGTTTATTCATTAATAAAATGCTGGAAGGATGAAAGTGCTGGTTGTTGGGAGTAATTCGGTTCACCTTTCTAATTTTATTACCGGAATTAGCCGAATGGACGTAAAGCTTAGTTTCTTGTCAGAAGAAAAATGCGACTTTTGGAAAGAAGAAATGTTTTTGTTGAATTTTAGATCCTTAAATCCGATTTCCTTACTAAACAACTACCGACAATTAAAAAATGTTCTTCAGATAAATCATTTTGACGTAATACATATTCATCAGGCGAATAGATTGGCTTATTTCGTTACTAAGGTTGCTTCCAAACTCAAAACTAAAGTGGTTTTGACCGCCTGGGGATCCGATGTCTTAATTGTTCCGAAAAAGAGTTTTTTTCACAAATTTCTTGTTACACAAACGCTAAAAAGGTCATTTTTAATTACCGCGGATGCTAAAATAATGATAGATGCGATGTTGAGGATGGAGCCGGAAATACGTAAATATGTGCACCTTCAGTATGGTATAGATGCCGTTGAACCAAAGGGAAAAGAACAAATAATTTTTAGTAATCGATTGCACAAGTCCTTTTATAACATCGATAAAATTATCATTCACTTTGCTGCATTCTTAAAAGACCATCCTGACTGGAAGTTAATTATTGCTGGTAGCGGAAGTGAAACAGAAAATTTGAAGCATCTAGTTCTAGATTTGAAACTGACCAGCTCCATTAATTTTGTCGGCTGGCTCGGTAAAGAAGAAAATAACAATTGGTACGCAAAGTCAAGAATATATTGCTCAATACCTGAAAGTGACGGAACTTCCGTTAGTGTCTTGGAAAGTATGTCGGCTGAATGTTTGCCTGTCCTTTCTGATATTCCAGTAAGCCACGAATGGGTAGAAAATAAAATTAATGGTGTTATATTACAAGGTGGAATAAATCCATTTGAAGTTGCTATTCAAATGGATATGAAAAAAGCAATAAATATCAATCGAGATTTAATAAATAAGAAGGCAATTCGAGAAATGTGTATGACTGAATTCTATGCGATCTACTTTAAAGCAAAAAGCAAATGATAGATCAAAAACGAATCGGCAAATTATATCCTCATATTCTGGGACTTTTTTCTGCTGTATTTTTATTGACTCCTCACTATACAACTATGGCTATTCTAGGGTGGATTGTCTTTTTAATTATTTCGGGTATTTCGAAATCATTACAATTCAATTGGAATTGGAAATCTGCACTATGGATTGGCTTTTATCTCCTCTATGTGATTGGTTCTTTTTTTACAAATCACGAAGATCTTGCCGGTAAATATTTAGAATATAAATTGTCTTTTATTATTTTTCCTTTGTTATTTTCTTTTCAGCCTAAAGCTAAATTTGAAATATCACAATCCTTTTTATGGTTTATTGGAGCACTCACGGTACTCACAACAATGAATTTTATTCAGAGCTTTTCCTGTGGAATGGGCAGGAGTTGTTTTTTATCATCCCAGTTTTCGTATAGCCATCATCCTACCTATTTTTCGGCTTTTCATTTTTTTGCAATTACAATTATTGTATTTGGATATCAGAAGAATTGGAAATATTTTAATCCAAAATGGATCATTCCTTTTTTAGCGCTATCTATCATTTCACAGCTGTTAGCACTTAGTTTAGCGGGTATTCTAATTTTGTCAGGTTTTATCATGAGTTTTATTCTTTATCATATTTACAAAAAATGGAGGAGAAATGGAATACTAGTCGGTTTTATTGCAGTTCCTTTGTTGTTTTTCCTCTTCTTATCTGAAACTCCTCAGATAGCTGGAGATTGGAATGCCGCAAAAAAATATTTGAACGAATATATTTCTGAACCTAGTACTTTTGTTAAAAGTAGAACATATCCCTTTTCAGGAACGGAGGTGCGTTTGGTGATGTGGACAGCGGCCTTTCAAACTATGATGAAATATCCTTTTGGCGTTGGAACCGGTAATGTAGATGAATTTTTAGGAGCTCAATTGAGGGATTTAGACCAAAATTCACTCGCAGAACAAAACTATAATCCGCACAACCAATTTCTCCAAATTGCCATAGAAATAGGCTTTTTTGGACTTGTATTCTTTTTTTTAATGTTATTCTATTTTGTCCGTGTAGCCTGGAAAACTAAAAACTTTATCTTGTTGTTTTTGGTTGTGAGTCTCTTCTTTAATTCTCTTTTTGAATCCATGTTGCAAAGACAAAGTGGAATCGTATTCTATACTTTTTGGATCTGTATTTTAATTCAGCACACATATCTTGAAAAGAAAACAAGTACTGAAGGCACATTAATAACGATCAGAAAAACAGGCCAATAAATGAATATTGCAGTTGTTATTCCTTGTAGAAATGAAAAAGTATTCATTCGTAAATGTGTTGATGCCATTTATAGTGCTTGCTTGCCAGATGATTGTGCATGTTTCGTTTACATTATTGATGGCATGAGCGATGATGGTACAAGGGAAGAAATTGAAAGTTTAAAAATTGAGTACCCCACTCTGTCATTGATAAACAACGAAAAAAAACTAACGCCCTTCGCATTTAACTTGGGGATTTACGCTTGTCCTCACGCCGATTACTACCAAATTGTTGGGGCGAGACATGTTGTTTCAACTAATTATTTTTCTAACTGCATAAAGCGTTTGGAAAACAATGAAAACATTTGGTGTGTTGGAGGGAAAATTATCAATGAATATTTAAACGAAACGGGTAAAATAATCGCTTTAGCTATGTCAACAGCTTTTGGTATGGGCTTAGGCAATTTTAGAACGTTAGATAAATCAGGATTTACAGATACTGTTACAAGTCCTATGTACCCTAAATTTGTCTTCGAAAAAATCGGTTATTTTGACGAAGAATTGGTGCGCAATCAAGATGACGATTTTAATTACAGAGTTGAACAAGCCGGAGGAAAGATATTTTTTGATCCTGAAATTTCATTGAAATATTACGTACGTGGAAATTATAAAGGCCTGTGGAAGCAATTTTTCCAGTACGGTTATTGGAAAGTTTATGTAAACAAAAAACATCAAGCAGTTACAACTTTAAGACAATTGGCCCCACCTTTGTTTGTTCTGTATTTATTCGTGTTGCTGCTCTCATTATTTGTTGCTGATAACCGATATTTTTTAATTTTCGCGGCATTACCATTCACAGCTTATTTACTAATGGCTGTATATTTTTCTCTTCAAGCTTCGAGAGAAGAGAAGGATATTTCACCTTTATCTATCTTTAAAACGTTCTTAATCCTCCATATTAGTTACGGATTGGGCTATTTGAAGGGAATTCTTCATTTCTTTATCCAAGGTAAAAAACCTTCAGAAAAGGAAAAAAGCCTTTCACGTTAAAATATTTGTCGGTATAGGCCCACCAATAACTAAACAACAACACTTATATTTGCCTTTTCAATAAATAAACTATGATTCCTTTTTCACCACCAAGAATTGACCAAAGAATTATCGATGAAGTTAGCGATGCATTAAGAAGTGGTTGGATTACTACAGGACCTCGCACGAAGTTATTTGAGAAGAAATTGACGGAATATTGTGGAAACAAAGCCACTGTAGCTGTTAATTCATGGACTTCAGGTATGGAGTTGTTTCTTCGCTGGTATGGAATTGGAGAAGGTGATGAGGTAATATTACCTGCTTACACGTATTGCGCCAGCGCGAACGTAATCATCCACACCGGAGCGAAGGTAGTTATGGTAGACATAGGTGAGGAAGATTTTAATATTTCATTAGAAGCAATTCGTAAAGCAATAACTCCTCGAACGAAGGCTATTCTTCCTGTTGATATTTCTGGATATCCATGTGATTATGATGCATTGTACGAACTCGTAAATGAGCCAGGAATTAAGCAGCTATTCGAACCAAAAAATGAAAAGGAGGAGATGTTAGGCAGAATTCTAATAGCCTCAGATGCTGCGCATAGTTTTGGAGCTACTTATAATGGAAAGAAATCTGGTTCTCTAGCAGATGTAACTTGTTTCTCATTTCATGCAGTTAAAAATTTGACAACTGCTGAAGGTGGAACTATATCTTTGAATATGCCACATCCTTTTGATAATGAGGTTATCTACAAAGAGCTTGGTGTAAAAAGTTTACACGGACAATCAAAAGATGCATTAGCGAAAACCCAAAAAGGAAATTGGCGTTATGATGTGACGGAGCCAGGTTACAAATGTAATATGACCGATTTGCAAGCTGCAATTGGGCTAATAGAATTGGATCGATACCAAGAAAATTTAGACAGAAGGAAGTCTATTTTTACACAATATGATGCGGCTTTTTCAAATCAAAACTGGGCCATCACCCCGAAATACAAAGATGAAAAACGGGAAACTTGTTACCATCTTTATTTGCTTCGAATAAATGGAGCAACCGAAGTTCAACGTGATGCAATTATGCATGAAATATTCGAACAAGATGTTTCCGTAAATGTTCATTTTTTACCTTTGCCTATTTTAACGGCCTATAAAAATTTAGGTTATAAAATGCCAGATTATCCAGAAACTTGGAATAAATATAGCAATGAAATCACGCTTCCTGTATACTTTGATTTATCCGATGAACAAGTTCAAACGGTTATTAATGCTGTAAATGTTGCCGTACAAAAAGTAATGTTTTGAAAAGAATATTTGACATAGTCGTTTCACTTCTAATCTTGTTGTTTTTTCTGCCATTTGGCATTGTTATTTCCATTCTCATATTGGCATCTTCAAAAGGGGATGCTTTTTACAAGCAATCGCGCGTTGGATTAAATAACATTGATTTTAAATTATTGAAATTTAGGACGATGCGACGTGATTCGGATAAATTTGGTCAATTAACGGTTGGCATGAGAGATCCAAGAATTACAAAAATTGGTTATTTCTTACGGAAGTATAAATTAGATGAATTTCCGCAATTTTTAAATGTTCTACTCGGTGAAATGTCTATAATTGGACCAAGACCGGAGGTTCGAGAGTACGTGAATTATTATACGGATGAGCAAAAATTAATTCTAACTGTTAAACCTGGAATTACTGATTATGCCTCCTTGCAATATTTCAAGGAAAATGAAATACTAGGTGCTGCTGAAGATCCAATTAAAACATATCTTGAAGAGGTAATGCCTGTTAAATTGGCACTTAACAAAAAATATATTGAAGAGCAGTCGTTTTTGATAGATTTGAAAATAATGTGGCAAACCTTCTTGAAAATTGTTTCCTAAAGAATGGTTATTTTTGTCGCATTCCGAATGAGAAAAGTATTGATTTTATTGGATTTAGTGTTCATTCTATTTATAGGGTGGCAACTCTATTCGGTAAAAAAGCAAACGAAAGTACTTTTCATTGGCAATAGCTACACCTACAGAAATGAAATGCCTGATCTTTTTGAACATATCTCTATATCCAAAGGGAAAAATGTTTTTGTGCAATCTTGTACGAAAGGAAAGGCAACCTTGATGATTCAATCCAAAAGGAATGCAGTTTATGACGCAATTAACGATCACAAATGGGATTATGTGATAATCCAAGGCGCTAGCCGTGATCTGATTCAGGATGAAGAGTTTATGGAGGAAAAAACAATTCCTGCATTAGAAAAAATTCTTAAAGCAATTAAGAAAAATGCCAGAAGAACGAAAACACTATTTTACATGACTTGGGGATATCGTAATGGATATAAACCCAACGATAAGACAGATACCTATGAAAAAATGACTTTGAAAGTTCGCGACGGATATCTTGACCTAATGGAGAAGTATCGTTTTGGTGTTGTTCCAGTTGGAATGGCTTGGAAAGATTCAAGACGCAAAAGAGGTGATGTCATCCTTTATGTAAAAGATGGTGCCCATCCTAGTTTGAAAGGATCGTACCTTGCTGCTTGTTGTTTTTACTCAGCGATATTCAACGAAAGTGCAATTGGATCAACCTATTACAGTAAACTAGGGGCTCGAACGGCCTACTACCTGCAGTCAGTAGGTAGTAAGAATGTCCTTTATCAACGAAAGAAATACGGCTTAATTCCAAAGGTTTAGTGAATGACAATTGCCATAACAACACCAATCACTATCGCAGATAATTTTATTAGATTGAATTTGTGATTTTCACTGGTCTCGAAAATAATGGTCGTCGAGATATGTAAAAACATACCTACTACTATTGCCATCACCATTGAAAAATCTATTGCCATTCCACTTGAAAAATTCAGATACCCAAACAATACTCCAGCTGGAGTCATTATTGAAAATAAAAGGAGCAATAACCAAGATTTGACTTTATCCATATTGGATTTTAAAAATAAAGTCATCAACGCAATTGCAACAGGAAATTGATGGAAAATTATACCCAACAGAAGTCCATTTTCACCGTGATTATGACCCTGCTCCGCGATAGTCCCAGCTCCAAGTGGAATTCCTTCAATAAATGAATGTATCGATAAGGAAATCAACAAAGCTATCGGCATTTTGGCATTTTTGTGGACGTGTATGTGACCATGTTCAATTCCCCCTGAGAAAAACTCTAAGATCAATTGTACTAAAAAACCGATAAGAATAAATAATCCGATATTTTTTCCGCCGTCATGATATAATTCGGGCACGAAGTGTATGAACGCGATAGAAAGTAAAAACCCACCACTAAAAGCCAACATTAATTTGATAAAATTCTTCCGGTGTTTATCGAAGAAACTAACAAAAACTCCACCCGCAATAACAGCGAGAATTAACCAAATGATTGTCCAAATCATAAATTCATTTCTTTTTTACAAACGAGAATCAATCGGGTTGATTGTTCAGGGTCAAAAGTATCTAAATTGAAATTACCAAAGTACTCTATGGGCTTTAAATTTGATTTTGATAACATTTTTTCTATTTCAACTAACGTAAAACCTCTAACCTTTTCTTCGAATTGATAGTTTTTATCTAAACATTTTACGGTTATATTTTTACGTATAAATCTACCATCAAAACTTCTATGGATATCAAAGTGGACATTTTCGATCATTTTTTGCTCATCGGGAACTAAGTCTCGAATCGCTGTAGTTGTATTTAAATAATCTAAAACAAAGAGTCCGCCTGGTTTTATCATAAGTGAAATTCCATTTAATACTTTTTGATTATCCTCTTCTTGATCAAAATAACCAAAACTTGTGAAAAGATTAAAAATGCAATCAAATACTTCTTCCTCGAATGGTTCTCTCATGTCCTGAACACGGAAATGCAGACTGTCGTTCTCAAACTTCTTCGCGTAAGCAATACTTTTTTCGGATAAATCAACACCCAAAACGTTCATACCTAGTTCATTTAAAGTACGTGAATGTCGACCTTTACCACAGGCTAAATCCAATACATAAGATTTTTTCGGAAGCTTTAAATGATTCAAAAGATTAATAATAAATCCTTTTGCTTCTTTATCATCTCTTTCTTGGTAGAGTATATGGTAAAATGTAGTATCAAACCATGAGGCAAACCATTCTTTTGTTTTCATAGCTGCCAAAGATAGAGTTTATGAACACTGTTGTAGTAAAAACCGTTAAAAAAATGATGACATGGTAACTATCAATATGTTATATTTGTGTTGTATCTATTTCTAAATATGTCGCTGGGTAACATCTACAATTTATATAAAACCCTGGAGGAGGAATCAATTTTACTCTCCTTTAAAGGTGTTTTTACTGCAGATTTACTAACGTCTATACTGCAGATAGTGGAATCGAAATTATCCTATTTAGAAGAAAGTCCGAGAATTAAAAAAAAGGTATTTAATGTATTGGTAGAATGTTTGCAAAATCTTCACCACCACATAGATACTAGTGAAATGATACAGGATAGAGATGACCTGACAAATGGTAGGTCGGCTTTATTAATGATTACAATAGTTAATGGCACATTTTATATCCAAACAGGAAATTATGTGTTCAATGGAGCCTCAGGTGCTCTAGAAGATCTCCTAAAAAAAATAAATAGTCTTGAAAAAGATGATTTGAAATTATATTATCAAAAAGTGCTGAGCGATGGTAATCGTTCCCACAAGGGAACAGCCGGTTTAGGCATGATTGATATTGCAAGAAAATCAGGCAATAAACTGGAATATGAGTTTCTAGAAGCAGGAGATAATCACCGATTTTTTTGCCTTAATATTAAAATTGACTGACATTTTATTTATAGAATATGGAAAATTTAATACTAGACGGTTCAGCTAAAACCCCAGCTGTAAAATTTGATTTTAAAAATGGTTCAATGGAGCTTAGAGGGAGATCAATTCCAGAGAATTCTATTGAATTTTATCAACCGCTGAATGAATGGATTGATAGTTATGCTAATGTTCCAAAAGGAAAAACAGTAGTCGACATCAAACTGGAATATTTTAATACGTCTTCTTCAAAATGCATTTTGGATTTGTTCAAAAAGCTTGAAAATTTAAACGGCACATCCACTGAAGTAATTATCAATTGGTATTTTGAGCAAGATGATGAAGATATGGAGGAAGCAGGAGAAGATTATCAAGCTATCATTGGACTTCCATTCAATATGATAGAAGTAGAAGAAATCTAAGCGAAGTGACGATTGGCTTAACAGGAGGCATTGGTGCCGGGAAATCATTGATTTCAAGTATTTTAGAGTCCTTGTCTTATCCAGTTTTTAATTCGGATAAAGAAGCTAAATCAATAGTTGAGCAGAATGAAATAGTTAAAAATAAAATTATTCAGCTTTTGGGTCAAAATGCTTATCAGGATGGTTCGTATAATAGACCATTTGTAGCAAATATTGTGTTTCATGATGCTGATAAATTAAAACGGCTTAATGAAATAATTCATCCAGTCGTTCGTCAATTATTTAAAGAATTCGCAGCAAAACAAGAATCTAAACTTATCTTCAACGAAGCAGCTATTTTGTTCGAAACAGGAGCGTATAAATCTTTCGATAAAACTATTTTGGTCTATGCCAATGAGAAAGTCAGATTAAATAGAGTTATTGCTCGTGATGGCTCAAATAAAAATGAAATTTTGGCCCGATTCGCGAAACAATGGCCCGATGAAAAAAAAATCCCGCTAGCTGATTTCATCATAGAAAATAACGAAGAAAAATCAGTACTTCTTCAGTTAGATGAAATTCTAAACAAATTGAATTAATTTATTTGTCAGTCATATCCTCGAAATCCTCGAAGGAATTTGGATCATCTAAACTGTCAATATTATGTTGACTATTTACCGGTTTAGGTGCTATTAAAATTAAAATAGACTGAACAATTTTTCCAAAAACGGAAAGTAAAAAGAAGAATCCAATTATTTTAAAAATAAAACCAAAAAAGGCTGCATCCACGATGCTTAATATACTTTCCTTAAACCAATTTGAAATAGCATTATTGGCTAAATTTGGATTGTAAACACAAATTGAAAAATATGCCAGCGATAACAAAACAAGCACTATTTCTGCAGCTAAATTAAAATGTTTTGTTGTTGGATTTTGACCATTTTGTATAAACGAAAACAGTATTCCCTTCTGCTGGTTTTTTTGTAACTTACTGATAAAGTAAAAAAGCAGTATCATGGCAGTTATTACAACAGAATTCTGACTTAAAGACAAATTAGAATCACTTTCGCAACAAAATAAAATAGTTACTTGAACCAAGATAAGATATTGGATTGACTTTATGCCATAATGAGCCAGTAACGATCTATTTTGATGACCACTTAGAATGGTTAAAGTAAATTGAAAAATGGTCCAGAGAAAACCAAAAATGGCTAGTATGACACCAAGACGAAAGATAGTATTAATAATTTCCACACTGCAAAAATGCTTAATTTTCTCAAATCAAGCGGTATTAGCTTAATAAATTCAGGTTATTTAACAACAGATGTTGCTGTCTTTGCCTTTAAAAAAGAGCGAATCGTTATCTTTAGCCAATAAACAATAAAACTATGAGATATATTAAAATTGCGTTTTTCCTTTTATTAACTACTTCCGTGTCTTTCGCAGAGGAAGGAATGTTAATCCCTTCTGTTATTCAGGCTTTTGAGTCAGATATGAAAGCAATGGGAATGAAATTAAGCGCAAAGGATATTTATGATGTTAATTCTTCAAGTTTGAAAGATGCAGTGCTACATTTCGGTGGAGGATGCACTGCCGAATTGGTCTCTGATAAAGGACTTTTGCTAACGAATCATCATTGTGGTTATAGTCAAATCCAGTCCCATTCTTCTTTGGAAAAAGATTATTTGAAATATGGATTTTGGGCAAAAAATTTGAGTGAAGAATTACCAAATCCCGGACTTTATGCAGCGCGCATGGTTCGAATCGATGATGTGACGCAAACAGTTCTATTTGGCATTTCAGATAATATGACGCAAGAACAAAAGATTATAAAAATGCGAACGAATGTGGCTACCCTTATTGAGGACGCTGAAAAGGGAACCAATTATAAAGCAGAAATAAAAGCTTTTAATTATGGCAACGACTACTATATGATAGTAAAAGAAATTTTTAATGATGTACGTCTAGTTGGTACGCCTCCTAACTCAATAGGTAAATTTGGTGGTGATACAGATAACTGGGTTTGGCCGAGACATACAGGCGATTTTTCTGTTTTTCGCGTGTACGCAGGAAAGGATAATAAGCCAGCAAATTACAGTTCAGAAAATATACCTTATAAGCCATTGCATTTTCTCCCGATTTCGATGACGCCAAGAAAAACAGGTGATTTTACTATGGTTTACGGTTTTCCCGGAACTACAGAACAGCATTTGGTCTCAGCACAATTGAAATACATTATGGATAAAGAACGTCCCGCACGAATTTCAATGCGTGAAAAGTCTTTATCGGTAATAGATGCAGAAATGCGTTCGTCTGATCAAATAAGAATTCAATATGCTTCTAAACAGGCGAGAATAGCTAATGCGTATAAAAAATGGATAGGTCAAATTGGTGGTTTACAGGAATTGGGCGCAGTAGAGGTGAAAGAAAAATACGAAATCGAATTTCAGAATAGGGCAAATAGTAATCCTAAATGGAAAGAAGATTACGGAAATTTGATAGATGAAATGAAACGAGTTGCAAACGAAGGAGTAAAATATGATTTTGCCTACGCAATGGTTCTTGAGTATGTTTTTACTGGTCCAGAAATATTTGCACAGGCGCGTCAATTTTCGGATTTAATCGATAATTATGATGAACTTTTAACTTCGGGTAAATTGGAAGAAAAGTTAACCGCAATGAAAAAGGGGTTAGATGGCTTTTTCAAAAACTATGACGTAGCAGTTGATCGTCAGATTTTTGAGCTTTTGACGGCTGAATATGTTAAGCAAATAGGAAGCGATAATTTACCAATGATACTAACATCCAATTCATCTTCTTATTTAGCCAAGTCTATTTATTCAAAATCAATTTTAGTTGATACAGAAAAATCAAAAGATATTCTTAAAAAGCTGAGTAAAAGGAAGCTTGAAAAACTAAAAAATGATCCTGGAATCCAATTGTTTAGAGATATATACGATAACTTTAAAACGGAAGTTGTGCCAGGTGTTCGGAAATTTAATTCAGATATGGATGAATTGCTGAAAACATATGTGAAAGCCAAAAAAGAAATGTTTCCAGATGTTAAATACTGGGCTGATGCAAATGGAACCATGAGAATTACTTATGGAAAATTGGAAGGAAGTGCTCCAACAGACGGCATGACATACACTGATCATACAACTTCCGATGGAATACTTCAAAAACATAGAACAGGTAATCCTGATTTTGAATTGTTGCCAGATCTGATAGAATTGTACAAGAAAAGGGATTTCGGACCGTATTCGCAAGATGGAGATTTATGGGTTTGTTTTAGTGGTTCTAATCACACAACTGGAGGTAATTCAGGTTCACCTGTTATAGATGGTGAAGGAAGGCTTATGGGCTTAAATTTCGATAGAAGCTGGGAAAGCACAATGAGTGATTATATGTTTGATCCTTCCCGTTGTAGAAATATTGTAGTAGATATTCGTTACGTACTTTGGGTAATTGATAAATATGCTAATGCCACACATTTAGTGGAAGAAATGCAATTAGAAGGGAAAGAATAAACGTATTGTGTAATCTGGCACGACTATTGTTTTTCTGCTGATTAGGAACGAAATAAAATTTATTAATATGAAAAAGAGACTTCTATACATCAATATTGCATTTTTCCTTATGGGATCAATGTCTTTTTTTTCTGCGCAAGAAAATTCGAATTTCGATTCAGAATTTAATGCGATTGATCAGGAATTGATAAACTGGGATGCTGTCCGAGGCAAGTGGCTAGGAAGTTCTCTTAAAGCAATGTCTGCTAATCAACCGATTCCGGATAGAACATTTCCAGAGGATTTTTCTCCAGCGGAAATGATGCGTTTGGTTCCGGCAAATACAATGAATAATGTGCGAGTGATTTCACAAACTCAAAGTCAAAATTCAAGAGATTTATTGGCGCGTGAAAGATGGTCGAAAATTTATAATTATACAAATCGTCCAACTTGTAAGCTAGTGATGGGCAGAACATATGGAGATCCGCATTTGAAATCATTTGATGGAGCAACCTATTCTTTTCAAACAGTTGGCGAATTCGTCTTAACATCTGCTAATAACGGACAATTTGAAGTTCAAGTCAGACAAGAACCTCAACGAGACGACTTTTCTTTGAATACTGCAGTAGCGATGAAAGTAGGAGGCGATCGTTTGGGTATCTACGCTCAAGATAATAACGATGCATTCCATTCATCAGTGATGTTGAATGGAATGTCTTTAGAAATTGGAAGCAGAACATACTATTTGCCACATGGCGGTACAATTCGCAATTCAGGTAAAAACTACTTAGTTACATGGCCTTCTGGTGAAACCGTTTCTGTAGATATGAGTCGAACTGGAGGAATGCCATTTATGAATATTGCGGTTCAAGTATATCCTTGTGCTTCAACTAACTACTCTGGATTAATGGGCAATGCAAATGGAGATAGACGGGATGATTTCGATACAGATAGAACAAATTCTATGGGTAGTGTATTTGCAAGTGGATCAATGTCGGATAATTTTGAAAAAGAACGGCTCGCTTTTTTAGCGAAGGATTTTGCAAATGCACATCGTATATCTCTTCAAACGTCCTTGTTTGATTATAGTTTTGGCCAGAATACAATGACATTTACGGATTATAGTTACCCAAGAGTTCATAGAACATTGAATGATATTCCAAATAATAGAAGAACGGATGCTCGGAATATCTGCGCAGCAAGTGGTTTGACGGGAAATGATCTTGACGCATGCATTTATGATCAGGCTTTTTTAAATATAGAACCTATTCGACCACCTGTGATAATAGATAGAACGGATAGAGTAATTTTAGGTAGAGTTGACCAAGAAACGCCAAACGTTAATTCAACACGAGATTTGCCAATAATGAATGATTCTAGAGAAGTTCCGAATGGCAGTTCAATTACACGTCCATTAAAAGAAGATAGTAGAATTGACGAGCGAATCGGGAATGATACTAAAAGTGCACCTGTAGAATCTAAATGGGATTCAAGACAAATAAAGGAAAGAGAAACGGGGAATACAAATAATGAAAGTGTACCAAGACCAGCGGGAAGTGAAGTGAAAGTTGGTTCTTCAGAATCTAAATCAACTCCAGTTGTAACACCAGAAAGAACAGCCCCAAACTCGCAGATTAAGGTTGTTAAACCAAAGCCAAGGGTTGTTCCGCCCAAAGCACTTCCGAAACCGACTCGTGAGGTGAAACTGAAAACACCAACATCCTTGCCAGTGCCAAAAAAATCTGTACCGAATCCCGGAAGATCTGGAGGTTAAGAAATAAAAAAAGCTTTTGAGAGATCAGAAGCTTTTTTTAGTTATACTAAAAATATTTAATTGACTTATATGTGCAATGCTCTCTTTGCAGTGGCATCTAAGGCCGCTTCTTTCATGCCTTCTGAGTAAGTTGGATGTGGATGACATATTCTAGCTATATCTTCAGCAGAAGCCCTGTATTCCATCGCTACGACCGCCTCCATAATAAGATCTGCAGCTCTTGGTCCGATCATATGAACACCAAGTACTTCATCCGTGTTTTTATCCGCGATTATTTTAATCACTCCAGCTGTATCCATACTTGCACGAGCACGACCTAAAGCTTTTATTGGGAAACTTCCAATTTTAATTTCTGCTCCCGCATCTCTTAGTTCTTTTTCTGTTTTACCCACTGAGGCAACTTCAGGCCAAGTATATACTACACCTGGAATTAAATTGTAATTCATGTGAGGTTTTTGTCCAGCAAGTAATTCTGCAACATAAACACCTTCCTCTTCAGCTTTGTGCGCCAACATCACTCCGCGGACAACATCTCCAACGGCATAGATATTGGGAACATTTGTTTGCAAGTGTTCGTTTACTTCAACTTGTCCGAGATTGTTGAGTTTCACCCCAGCTTTCTCAAAACCTAGTCCTTCGGTAAACGGTTTTCGACCAACAGCAACCAAACAATAATCAGCTTCTAATTTAACTTCTTCGTTCTTTTTATTGAGTACAGTTAATTCAACTGATTTTCCTTTATTGACAACTGTTTGAACCTTATGTTCCATGTGGAATTTAAAACCTTCTTTTTTCAAAATTCTGGTCAATTCCTTGCCCATTGTTTCGTCCATCGTGGGGATGATACTTGAGGCAAATTCAACAACTTCTATCTGACTACCAAGACGCCCGTAAACAGACCCTAATTCAAGACCAATTACACCGCCACCAATAACAATCATTTTTTTTGGGATCTCTTTTAAATTGAGCGCCTCTGTTGAAGTGATAATTCTTTTTTTATCGGGTTCCATTCCTGGAAAGAAATTGGGTTTAGAACCAGTGGCAATAATTATGTTTTTTGATTTTATTTGCTGTACCGTACCGTCGTTAGCTTTAATTTCTAAGGTTGTTGAGTCAACAAAAGAACCCAAGCCTTCAAAAGTTGAGACTTTATTCTTTTCCATTAAAAACTTAATGCCATTACAAGTTTGAGAAACAACGTCGTCTTTACGAGCAATCATTTGTTTCAAGTTTGGTGAAACTTTACCGGTTTCAATACCGTGTTCTTTAAAGTTGTGAACGGCATTATGGAAATGTTCTGAAGAATCCAACAATGCTTTTGATGGAATACAACCAACATTCAAGCACGTTCCACCCAATGTACTGTACTTCTCAATTAAAGCTGTTTTCATACCCAATTGTGCACATCGTATAGCGGCTACATATCCTCCAGGTCCAGATCCTATTATTGTTACATCAAATGATTCCATGCTGTTTTTTAATTTTTTACAAAGTTAGAATTTCTACGGAGTATAGTTAACCTCAACCGACAAATTATCATAATTCAAATGGTGAAATGTGATAATTTGACCAAAAAAAAAGACTGCCGAGTTCGACAGTCTTTTTTAGTATAATCTATTTGAAATTACATTTTAATGAATTTCGTTGTTTCTGTTTGATTTCCAGACGTGAATTTAACGATGTAGGTACCTTTTGGTAAATCATTAGCTTCGATGTCTAATAGACCTTCGCCTTTAGCCATTTTCGTTTGGATGGTTTTTACTTTAGAACCAGTGATTGAATAAATAGCAACATTAACAGTTCCTGCTTGTGCTAAATTGAAGCTCAAAGTGGATGACGCTGTTGTTGGGTTCGGGTATGTTTTTAATTTACTTTTGAAATTTTCATTATTCGAAGAGCCATTGTAATCAGTAACACTTAACAATGAAGTTGATGAGAATATACCTCGTCCATATGTCGCAATATGTATTTCACCAGGTCTTCGGTTACCTTCATCCCATGTTCTTGTAGATTGACGAACCTCATAAACTGGAGTTCCTTCGAATCCCGCACTTGAATTCGTCCAAGACACACCGCCATTTGAAGAAACGAATACCCCAATGTGAGTACCAACAACAATAATATCAGCATCGTCTCTATCAATTATTCCATCATACAGGAAGGGTGAATTAGGACCTGATAAAGCCCCCAAAGTTGTAAAAGTTGGTGAAGTACTTCCTGCATTAAGAGATCTCCTTGCATTCCCAAGTCCCGGGAATATAATTAAGTCATTTTCGTTATTTGGATTTAAAGCAATTCCTTCAACAGACGTATTTAAAACAAGTGTTTTACTTGCGTTGTTTGGTACCAATGTATTTTCTAAAGGGAAAGATGGATCACTACTGTATAAACTACCTAATCCGTCTATTCTATAAATAGCGCTTCCTGAAGAGATGTAACATTTATTAAGGTCTTTAGACCACTCAACATCAATGCTATTACCGCCTGTAGAACCAATTCCGCGAGCCATAATTACCCAATTAGTATAGAGAACACTTGTTCTTAATGCGTTTCTGGTTCCCCAAAGTTCCCCACCATTTTTAGTTGTATAAACATAGAACCAAGACTGGAATGGATCTGCTACTCGAGCAAAATCCCAAGAAACACTTTGTGCCGTTGAATCTTTACCTAATTCAATTACTTTGTTCGAAATAGGGTGCTTAGCAAAATACCATTTATACGTATCTGTACTTGCAACAACTACTGTGTCTGCTCCTGAAGGGAATTGAACCAATAAAGAATCACCAATAGTTGGAGGTGCAGTACCAGAAATATAAGTGTAATTATAGTTTCCTAAAAGCACAGTTAATCCGTTGATTGCGTTTTTAACTGAAATTCTTGTTTGAGTTAAAGCAGGGTCATTTTCTACAAATGCATCGTAATACATCGCTGTCGGTGTTATATAATTGATCGTATCACCAGTTGAAGCACTAGGAATACGAACATTAGCTCCTGCTGCATAATTTTTATTTGCACCATAATCAACAGAATCTTTTGAATTAGGATCGAAATATTCTGCTAAACCAATTGCAGTGTGGAAAGGAAAATCAACAGCTGTATAAGTCGTGGGGTAATCTGGAAGAAAACCTGCTGTACTTGCACCTTTATCGATTGATCTTCTAACGCTTCCAGATTGCGATGTAACGAACATTACATTAGGGTTGAAAAATGAAATTTCACATTGAACTCCATCTCCACCACTTACTTCTCTAAATTCTTTGTAAGTTGACAAAGAGTAATCGTTATACAAAGTACCATTATCTTGAGCACCTCCTATAACTGCACCGTATTTATCAAACGCCATTCCGTAAAATTGTGTCACGTTGTAGCCTCTGTTTGAAGGATAAAAGTTTTCACCTAAGTCGTTTGTAATTCCAATACCACCATCATTACCAATGTAAAAACGGTTTTGACTGTCAAACTTCATTTCATGGTTGTCAGCATGTACATATACATTATTCGTTGGAGAAGCAAACCATAGAGATAATTTATCGAAACCTCCAGATATTGGATTCGTTCCAGATTGTTTCCATTTCCAAACATCTAAACCACCGATGAAAATTCTTTCAGGATCTGTAGGGTCAACCGCAACTATTGAGTTGTAACCAGCTTGACCGTTGTAGATGTTTAGATTTCCTGTTTGACTAGCTGAACCAATAAATTGAGACCAGGTATCGCCATTATCTTGAGAAACGTTCATACCTTGTAAGTTTGTACTTGAGGTTCTCGTAGCGTATATGTTGAATTTGCCAGCAGTATTTTTTGTAGCAGAGATAGCATATTCGATTCGAGCAGCACCCTGAACAATTTGTGTCGTGCCGGAACCAGATTTGTCAGCAAAACTGTTGCCACCATCGGTGGATACGAATGTTTTATTTGAACCAATTCCAGCAACAATTACACTTCCATCATTTGAAACTTGCACTGCACTGCATCCACCAGAAGCTGTTGAAATATTTGTTAGAGAAGTAGCACCGTAGGTCCATGATTTTATTCCAGTAGGCGTTGCTAACCATGCCGTATTGCTATTCGGGGCTGCAACTATTTCTTTTACTTGAGAAATAGCAGAAGTTCCTGGAACGATATCCCAGCTCACGCCATCATCTTCAGTTATGTAAACACCGTTACCGTCCCATGATTCCCAACCTGAATAATTGAACCCAGTTGCAACTAAAATAGCACCGTTGGCTAATTGTGTCATTGAACCAATGAATTTAGAACCTGGGTAATTTTCAACTTTTGACCAAGTTGTACCTTTATTTGTGGAACGGAAAACACCTCCAGTAACACTTCCAGCCCAAACATTGTTGATATTATCTTTGTCAATAACTATTGCACGAGTTCTACCTCCAATATTATCAGGGCCTTTTTCTTCCCATGTTAATGGAAGGGCTTTGGAGTTCGACATATTTTTGACTGCTTTTTCAATCAAATTTAATTTCGCCGCTGTTATACGTTCTCCAGTAGTCGGGTCAAAATATCTTGCAGCAATCCAAGCAGCAGCATCATCTGCTGATTTTTCTTGCAAGAAAGAAAGTTGATTTTTATTGTATTGCCCATTCTTATTAAATGCGAAGGGAGATGCAACAAGAACTGCTGCAATCGCAACAACCCCGAGAGAACCAAGTAAAATGAGTTTGCTTCTTTTCATACTTTTTATTATTCGAATTTTCTAATTGTCAATTTAACGAGTGCCAAATTACAAAAAATTAAAGTTTTTTGGCAATCATCACGTGAATTATATTCACTTATTATTTTAACTAAACAGTAAAGTTAAATTATTTATTCATAATATAGAAACAAATCAATACCATTTATAATTCATTTTAGACAGGTCTATTTTTTTAAAACAGATGTTTTTCAGCATGATATGAGGATCTTACGAGTGGTCCGCTTTCAACATATCGGAAGCCCATCTTCAAACCTAATTCTTTGTATTCTGCAAATTTTTCAGGTGTTACAAATTCCACAATAGGTAAATGTTTAGCTGTCGGTTGCAAATATTGCCCTAAAGTAAGTACGTCAACATTTACACTGCGCAAATCTTCCATAGTTTCAATAACCTCAGCTTCTGTCTCCCCTAAACCAAGCATAACGCCAGATTTTGTTCGCATTCCAGCTTTCTTTAAACGGAATAAAACCTCTAAACTTCTATCGTATTTTGCCTGAATTCTAACTTGTTTAGTCAGACTTCGTACCGTTTCCAAATTATGTGAAACAATTTCAGGTGCAATGTCAATTATGCGTTGTAAATTTTCCCATTTCCCAGCAAAATCAGGTATCAATGTTTCAAGTGTGGTGCCAGGAGATTGCTTGCGTATTGCGCGCACAGTTTGTGCCCAAATCTCCGAACCGCCATCTTTAAGGTCGTCTCTATCAACGGAAGTAATTACAGCATGTTTAACCCCCATTAGTTTGACGCTTTTAGCAACATTTCCAGGTTCGAATTCATCAACCTCTTCGGGTCGACCAGTTTGAACAGCACAAAATCCACATGAACGGGTACAAATATTCCCGAGGATCATAAACGTTGCTGTTCCTTCTCCCCAGCATTCTCCCATATTAGGACAATTACCACTTTCACAGATCGTGTGCAATTTATGTTCTGATACCAAGGATCTGACTTTTTTATAATTTTCTCCTGTCGGAAGTTTAACTCGTAACCATTTTGGTTTGTTAACTCTTACGCGACTTTCATCTTTTATAACTGTTTCTTCCATTTTGTTATATTTTGTTTTTCCCGAATTGGACGGAGGCGTAAAATCCGGGAAATATTTTTTTATTATTACCTAAATAATATAAATCTATTTTTTCTGTAAAACAGTCAAATAGCAAACCAATCTCGACAGCAGTAATCTTATTGCTGTTCGAGCTAAAATCAAATTGAAACCCTGATTTTAAATAAGCGCCTAAAGTATATTTACTTTCTGAAAAACCTTTCCAAATCGAAGAGCGACCATAAATGTTTTCTCGATGATGGATAAAAGGGTCATATCTCAAATCCTGAGGTTCAATTTCTGCTACTTGTGTATAAGGTTCTTTTATTTTGAGGTAAATTGGTTTTATCATTCCTAATGTAGGTCCAATTGCTGTTGTAAAACTTATTGTAACACCTCTTTCACGTCTTCTTTCGAAGAGCAACCAACTACCACCATAGGCGACACGACTGGCAAAAAGTAAGTTGATTTCCCCAAAAACATATGATCGAGAATCCTCGTAAGTAGAATTCGTTCTCCGAGTTTCTTTGCCACCTTTCAATGTGCCAACCATAAAATGTAGCCCATGTTTAAATTTAGCATTAACGTTTCGCTCAACCGAAAAACTAGCACCGAAACCATTGGTGGCCAATTGAAGTCCGAGACACCAATCTTTTTTATACAAATAATCAGTTGGCCCCTCCGCAGGCAATTGTGCACAAACAGTGAAGCTGGAACACACAAAAAAGAGTATTTTTACCAAGTGATTCAAAAGGGCTGTCTTTTTGATGAGTACAAAGTTACGACAATTAGCAGAAATGGATACAGTTAAAATAGAATATTTAGGAGGACTTCGCACGGAATGCACTCATATTAAAAGCGGCACGAAACTGTTAACAGACGCTCCAACAGACAACAAAGGTAAAGGTGAATTTTTTTCTCCAACTGATTTGGTTGCAACTGCATATGGTTCATGTATGCTTTCTTTAATTGGAATTTTTTGTCAAGATCATGATTTAGAATTTTCAATTGGATCAGTAGGAGTTGAAAAAATAATGGGAAGCAATCCAAGAAGAATAAGTGAATTAAAGATTATTATGGATTTAAAAGGCAATAACTGGGATGAAAAAACAAAAAAGAAGATTCTTCGCGTTGCCGAAACCTGCCCAGTAGCAAAATCTGTTTCACCGGAGATAGTAATAAACTTAGATATACAATTTTAAAATGAGAGAAAGTAATACATATATAAAGCCAACACCTTCTGATGTTATATTCGGAATCCGAACGGTTATTGAAGCGATAAGAAGTGAACGAGAAATCAATAAAATAATGATTTTGAAGGGCATGAACAAAGAGCTTTTTCAAGAATTGAAAGAAGAGTTAGCAAATAAGAATTACTACCTACAATTTGTCCCAATAGAAAAATTGGATCGAATTACACAAGAAAACCATCAAGGTGTAATTGCCTATGTTTCTCCAATCGAGTATCAAAATATAGAGGAGCTGATAGATTTGCGAACAGAGCAAGGATTAAAAAGTAATATTCTTGTACTTGATCGAATTACAGATGTTAGAAATTTTGGTGCAATTGCCCGAACAGCGGAATGCCAAGGAGTGGATGCTATCGTTATTCCTTCAAAGGGATCCGCAATGGTTACAGCTGACGCAATGAAAACTTCTGCAGGTGCTTTAAATAGAATTCCGGTTTGTAAATCTGATGACTTGAAAAACAGTTTATTTTATATGCAACAATCTGGATTTCGAATTGTGGCATGCACGGAAAAAGGTAATGTGCCACTTTATGAAGTGAATTTCAGAGGATCGGTTGCAACCATTTTTGGATCTGAAGAAGATGGAATAACAAGCGATTTATTGAATTTAGCTGACATCAAAGCAAGAATACCAATGAGAGGGGCAATTGCGTCAATGAATGTTGGTGTTTCAGTTGGAATGGCTTTGTACGAGAAAACGCGACAAGAATTACATGGATAAACTTTCATTAAACACTTTGTGGAGCGAACACAAAACATTTTTTGTGTTGCTAATCATTGGCTTAGGTCTCCGCTTGGCGTTTATTGAATATCAAGGTTTATCAAATGATGAATTGAGTGCTTGGTACCGAACACGGTTTTCGGATTGGTCGGAGTTTTGGTTTCTAGGGGTGAAAGACGGGGACATGCATCCTGGATTTTATCAAGTTTTTCTCTGGATTTGGGTTCGAATATTTGGCGAATCGGAATTGGCCATCCGTTTCACATCATTGCTATTTTTTGGATTAAACGTAGGTCTTTTGTATGTTATTTCCTGTCGATTTTTCTCTAAATATACAGGATTGATTATTGCAGCATTCTACGTTTCTCTTTCCTTCTTAATTATCAATACCACTACAGCTCGCCCATATAATTCAGGTGTATTCTTTCTTTTATTGACGTTTTATACTTTGCTCAAAGTTGATTCTGAGGAAAATAAAGGAGAGTTAAAAACATGGGGACTTCTAATAATAGGGTTTTTAGGAGCAATGTTCTCTCATTACTTCGCCTTTCTAACCGTAGGATTGATCGGTGTTTTAGCTTTGACTTTCCTTTCTCGAGAAAAAATAGTAGGGCTGGTTACTTCGGGCTTTATAGCTCTATTGCTTTTCTCATTTCATTTGTCTACAACATTACACCAACTGCAAAAAGGCGGAATAGGGTGGTTGGATAAACCTGATTTTTTCTGGTGGATAGATTTTCTAAAGCAAACTTTTCAAGACTCTTGGTGGATGCTTGCTTTGGCATTAATTGTAATTGTTTTCGTTAAGAATAACAATTTGAACATTTCCAAAAATCAATCTTTTGCAATGAAGATTACAGCCTTTACAGGTGTTGTAGCTTATTTAATCTCGGTGTTTTATACACCAATATTAAGAGAATTGGTTTTTCAGTTTATCCTTCCTTTTTTGTTTCTGGGGATCCTAGGCGCAATTCAACCTAATTTGGAAAGGAAAAGCGGGAAACTGAAGAAATTTGCTCCGTTTGTAATAGTTCTTCTATTCGCGTTGCATAGCATTTTTATAGTGGATTTATTTAAGCCCAAACATTACGGGGTTTTTAGAGAACTCGGCAATAATCAAAATGAATGGGTGATTCAGCGGAAAGCAAAAAATATAACGTTTGCTGAAAATTTCAATAATGTAGCGTATATCAATTATTATTTGGATTCGGCTGTGACGGAAAAAATCGTTGATTGGGCAGATCCAAGTGCGGTTTATCAACTATACAATCGTGCAAAAAACGCAACAACGGCTTATTTTCTATACAATTGGAGTAATAATTACAATACACCAATGTTTCTAGAGTGTATTCGTCGAAGTTTTCCGCGTATTGCGAATCAAAAAACCTATTTCAATAGTGGTTCGTACTTGTTTTCGAAAACCTTCAAGGATAACGCTATTAACAAAAGAGAATTAATGGAAGTTTTTGAAGGTGGATTAATTGAAGGGGAAGAATTTTGTGGTGAGTTTAAAATCAAGGTAGGTGATATTCGAAGTGAATTAAAGTACAAAGAATATTTACTTCTTGAATCAAGAGCGAGTGTTTCGGATATTAATTCGTTCTACATGGTTGTAACTGCTGAGCGTGACGGTGAATTTTTACAAGTAGATTCTATTCCCGTATTGTATTCTGCTTACAATCAAGTTGAGTTGTCTAACGAATCGGGGATGAATGATTATTTCATGGCTTTTGATTTACCGAAGAAGCTGAAAAATAACGATGTCGTTAAAATTTATTGCTGGAACCCAGAAAAAGGAGAAATTGTAATTAACAATATGAAACTGTTTGCGATTAAATTTTAAGGTCTAAAAACCCAAGGCAGTTTTGCAGGCAATTCTGTCAAATGTTCAATTACTTCATCATCTTTTCTTACCTTATGTTTCCCACGATGATTAAAGAATATTGATTTCATTCCGGCGTTCAGTCCTCCAAGATAATCAGCTTCGTAGTTATCGCCAATCATAACACTTTTTTCTTTAGGAGCATTTGCTTTTTCCATTGCATGATGAAAAACACGACTGTCGGGTTTTGTTACACCAACTTCTTCTGAACAAACGATTATATCGAAGAAACTTTTTAAACCTGCCTCACGAATTTTAATATGTTGTACCTCGAGAAATCCGTTGGTAATAATGTGTAGTTTATATCCTTCGTTGCGAAGATTGGTTAATGTTTCAATCGCTCCAGGGAAAAGATTTTTTTGATAAGGAGAGATTTCTATATAAGAATTACTTAAACGGTGCACTAAATCTTTATCCACAATATTAAAATACTTTAAAGCGTCAGAAAAACGTTTGGTGCGCAATATTTCTTTGTCAATTTTACCGCGTCCATATTGCTGCCAAAGTAATTTATTAGCGTTTTGGTAGACCCCGTGAAAAGTTGAAAATTTCTCAATTTTTTCATTGAGTTTGCTCTCCTTAAACATCTGTTTTAAGGCGCTTTTAGAGTTTTTTTCAAAATCCCAAAGAGTATGGTCTAAGTCGAAAAAAAGATGATGATTTTCCATTTAAAAAACTTTATAGGATAATACAGTTAGGCCAAAACTATTAATGGCTAAGCCGAAAATAATTAATGAAAATGTGTTTTTTTGATTCCCGTAAAACTTAGCGCAAATAATACTTCCAATGGGAACGGACAAAAATAATGGCGCAAACAAGCACAAACCGTATTGTCCAATTCGTTGCTTAACTTTTATTACAGTTCTGTTTAGTTTCGTAAAGTTCTTTTTTTGTTTGATTGCTTGTCCTCTTTTTTCCATTATAATTTTCTTTGCAATTTTTTTTCGATGGTACCTTTTCATAAAATACTCACTCATAAAATAAAAAGTTATAGCACTCACCAATCCACCAGAGAAACAGGACAACCAGGTGGTAATAAAGTCTAATTCGAAACCCTTACCAATCAGCGGAGCAAACATGAATTTTGCAAACGC